>Ga0247782_1000154_pt1 | contig 87930 bp, 47 predicted proteins | sample UWRJL019104C5_FD_179928 | JGI IMG/M metagenome (GOLD analysis project Ga0247782, IMG submission 179928) | Plant litter microbial communities from Arlington Agricultural Research Station in Wisconsin, United States - UWRJ-L019-104C-5 | ecosystem: Environmental > Terrestrial > Plant litter >... | reverse complement strand
CCCCCCCCCCCCCCCCCCCCCCCCGGTCCCGTCGCATGTCCGTTGAAGTGCAGGTGGCTGTGGAGAAAGGACCCAGACTGGCGGGTCGATCCGTTGTCCGTTGTACTGTAAGTAAAAGATGTTGAAATTTGGAATGTTTGCGCTTAATATGCCTTTAAGTCCTACATCATGTAATTACAGCATATCTGTCTATGTATGTACATTACCGTCGTTTAGACTAGTTTAAATACGTAGATTAGAATTTATTATCCGTTTCTTTATTTTTATTTTTATCTTATAGTTACGTCTCATTTATTTGTCTTACCCCTGTTTTAACTCCTTTTTCCATAGATGCAAGTCATTCCTTGTGGCTAACATAGTAATTTTTACACCACTCACTTAGGTTAGTTACTTACAACTCATCTAGATCATACACAGATTGTGTTCCAGTAGTAATGCGGCGTTTGTAATCAAAACATCTCTTATATATTCCTTTCATCCATCCATCCATCCATCCAGCCAGCCAGCTAGCTAGCAGTGTCGCGGAACTCGCTCCGGGGTCCTTTGGAGACCTGCTGACTCCCAAATGATAAGCGGAGCGATAAATCGATTGGTTTGGCAACGCAGGGCAATGGAGTATCGGGTAAGCACTTATATTTGCCTACCTGACCCCGAACCCCAGGTCCCAATCCCTACCCATCATCCAGGTCGTCCTTTCGGGATAACAAGGTCGTCATCCACTTTTGCGATAATGCCATCTCTAATCGTAGAGTTATCCACGCGTAGCGAGGTGAGGTGATACAGGTCTAGACATCAACCAAGTATTGACCTATCTATAGATACGGATGCAAACACACGTGTTGCTCCAAGTAGGTATGAGCGTGAACATGTCCGTCCGATCTTTATTTATCAATCAGTCTGCATGCTTGTCACATATGCAAATGGTTAAGGTTAAGGGATACAAAAGAGAAGAAGGGATAGACCCGTCTGCGCGGACCACTTTCCCCGGCCTATCGCACTCCTCTACCACCCTCCTTGAGGCTTAAAGGGTACTAGAGTATGGTAGGTCCGGGCATCAGCTACTTACATATACAGACGTTCATGCGGCAAGTAAAAGGGTGAGGAATTGGGGGGATTGGGGGAACGATCCTCTTTGTCAGCCCTCGCTAGCTTTTCCCCGTCTTACATACATTACCTACATATTTTATACACAACTAAGTAAGTAAGTACTCTATGTAGGAACCCAAGTTACGTAGTTCATCTCACTATCAAAGAGATAGTGGGACCGGTCAAGAGAAGCAACCCATTCATCTATCGTTGTCCTCGCTGTCCTTGAGCTAGATAGGTAAGATGTTATCCAGCTCGTTCATCGGAGGCCGTTCAGCTGCCGAATATTTGACTCACACTCATAATGCATACATACATACATCTTGGCTTGGCAAGGGTGAGGAACTGGGTAGGTAGGTAGGTAAGTAGGTAGGTAAGATATGTAGCCGCAGACACGGTAGATAAGTAAGTAGTTAGGTACGCGGATAGGCGAAATGGAAAAACGGAAGTAAGTGAGCAAAGAGGTCCCAGTCGAGGCCCATCATCCGGTTTTTCATGGTCGCGAGGATCTAGAGTGGGCAGGTAGGTAGTCAAAGTAACCTTGACGTCTTAACTCCCTCGAGTTCGCTCGACTAATTAACTGTCGCGCGACTACGTATCTGATCCGATCCGGCTCGACTTAACATAATTCGTGATGATATCGACACGTAAAAGCATCATCAATAATAATATAAAATCCTAGACGTCGATATATCCCCTCATTGCAAGGAGCTAAGGTATGTATGTATGTATGTATGTGAAGGCTCCCAGCTCCCCGACTCCCTATCTATATCTCTATGAAAACATCCAACAAAAACAGGCCACGACACGGGAACCTACATATGAAAAGAAGAGGTGTTAGTTAGCTGCGTCGACCTGAGCATGGAAAGGTGATCGCCTATTGGGCGGTCGGGGTCGATAGGTGCCTACTTGAGTTGGAGTAAGTACCTTAAGTATCTCTATATAGTCAAAGTGGCTTGTTTTCCCTTCCCCTGTTGCTATTTAGTACAAGCTGCATGCTGTATAACCGTATAGATACTTGTTTATGTCTCAGTTCGAGACATAATTTCTCGTGTATATACTCAGCACGACTTTGCTTGCCCCACACGTCTCGGGCCCAGGATATGGAGGGGAGGGAGGATGACCTGAGAAACAGTAATAGTGATGAGGACTAAAAACGAAAGATGGAGTAAACGTTTGAAGAAAACGGTACGGGCCGTTTCTAGACAAGCGCGAACTAGCTATGTAGGTATCGTGTAGTATACAAGGTATAGCTACTTGACCTACTGACCGATATAGACTATTCACATGGGATACTAGTAGGTGTATGCTTAGATGATACATATATACCTATATTCACGGTATTCGGGGGCCTGGGATAAGATATTGGTTATACATATGAATAAAATATGAAAACGACTGCAATGTAGTGCTTCCACCATGACTAATATTTTACATACAAGACTGTGGTACCCGTGTTTTAGAGATATTACACCCAACCTTCAAGATAACCAAGTATCGAACAGATAAATTTAGGAAAATAGTGGTCCACGGGGTATAAGTATGCTGTGTGGCTGAGAACGGGGATGAAGAGATAATAGATCGGTATAGAATTGCTCTTTCCAAGAAAGAAAAGAGTTGATAAAGCAGAGTTGGAAAAGGAAAGAGAATGGCAATTAAACCCGTTTTCTGAGGTATGATGATGAAATCATAGAGAACAATCCCTCTTTAGCTAGGCAAGCCATGCCGGCATAGACTCACTCACTCACTCACTCACTCACTGTCTGACCACGCGTCGGTCAAGCTCCAATCTCTGATACCTTCCAACTGCCCCGAATCGGAGTAAGGAATCGCTCTGAACACAGCACCGGCATCAGTATCACTTTCCTTGTCCCCAGCCTCGGTCGGTCCGCTGTGGCTACTCCCATCAGCGACCAATGCGGGATCGACAGTCTCGTCGTGCCACCAGAAGTACAGTACGTCTCGTTGCCAGCGGTCGATGTCTAATATCTTCAGCCTAGCACGGAAGACGGTCCAAAGCAACTCGGCCTCCATGGCGGAGTGGAAGAGTTTGTGCAACAACCAGCGATTGATTGACTCGTTCTTATCGTTCGACTCGACTGTAGATAAAAGGGAGTGCATGTTAGTCTCGTGCGCAGCTTCCTCCACTTGCTTGGTGAGCCGCATGCGAAGCGCCATTTTCAGCGATTGCAGCGGTGTTAGTGGAAATTCGTGAAGGACATGGGTGGGGTTGTAGAGGAGGAGAGGGAATGTGGGATGCGCTAAAGTGGGCGGTTGGTCATTGCTACAAGTTGGGCCGGGTGCAAGGGGTATATCCTCTCGGGCGAATGTTTCAAACCCGAAGACGTCTTCCTGGAGGTAAGAAAATGATGGCATTTCACCGTTCTCTTTACACGCCTGTCGCAGTGACTTAACCTTTTCCGTGTAAATCTCGATGTTTTGTCGTGCCGTCTTCTCGAGCTCGTTGTATAGTTCCAGCTCTTCGTTCTCTTCCTCAGTCATAACCGACATTTCTCTTAATTCGAGCGCCTTCCTTTTGCCGGCATCCCCATGGCGCTCAAGTAGCTTAAGGGTCTCTTCCATCAATGGCTGGGTTTTCTGAGCGTAAAGCGCATCTCGCTTCACCTGTGTATTGATCAAGAGCTCCTTGGCCAGTTGCAGTCGCGAAAACGCTGCGCGCAGCTTTTCGTAGAGCGGGAAAATAGCTTCTGGACGATCACCAGTGATGCCGCGTAGGGTTATATCACCAACGTCATCGGAATGTTTCTCTTCGTCGCTTCCTACTTTCTTAGAGGTAAGCTCCCATGCGTGTTCAGCGATCCGAGGGACGCCCCCCTTGGGCAGCGGAGACTGTGATCCTGAGTCCGAGTCCGAGTCCGAGTTCGGTTCCGATTCCCCTCGACTATATCGCAACTGGTCTAAAACTCCTTCAAATTGTTCTTCGGCTTCTTGGTACTGCAGGTGGGTCCTTCGCATGGAGTCATGAAGTTGCTGCAGCCGGTGTAGTCCCGGACACTCCGAGACCAGTGCTTGGGCAGCATCCATAAACTCACGATCAGCCTTGTCTCGAGTCTCGCGTAGAATGCGAGTCTGAGCTCGTTTGGAATGAAACCTATCGAAAAAAGCCAGTAGCGAAGACTGCCGTTTCTTCAATCCCACGTAGCGGCCCGTTAGATGCCGGAAGCGTTTTGATCTACGGGGTGTGTCATCGACTTCCACCTGATCATCCTCCAGCAAGGAGCTAAAACAACTGCCTTGGTCTTCATAATGACTTCCGTTGCCGTTACCACCTAGGTAAGTCCCGGACTGGTCTTGCAATGGTAGATGATGCCTGGGTCGTTGATAGTAGGATACTGAAAGGGGATGTGCTGGTCTGGGTGTCTGAGCCGCAGTGTTCCCTGTTGACCTCAACGGCAGGGGCTTCGACACGGGTCCGCCGGCAAACCCAAATGGAAGCTTAGGACGGGGTGAAAGGCCGATGTGTAGATCCTCAGACGAGGTGAAAGAGGCATATGAATAGTTGCCGGAATCTGAGCCGACACCGGGCACAAACTCAAGCGAGGTGGATGAGAAGCTTGTGTCGAGGGCCATGACCAATGAATACTTGCTAAGTTCTTACTATCCACCATGGTCGACGGCCCCTCAGTGTCGATTATGCCAAGTTCCTTGCTGCTCAGGGTGTAAGAGTTAAAGTAAACTCGACCTGGCGTTCACACATCTCTGCCCCTTGCCGCATAAATGGACGGTGTCGGACTGAAGGCTCGTTGAGTCGTGTGTAATTGTACAAACGATAAAAAGGCATCAGGTATGGGGTAATACAAAGCTCCTCGGCCCGTCCCTTCGGCTATGCCAAATCGATGCTAGGTAGATAGGCAGGTACTGACTATTAGTAGTGCCACCGCTGCGACTACCCGGCTTGACTGATAGACTCAGTTTCTTTATTTACTCGCGTCTCCTAGCACCAAAGAGAGGTAGGGCAGCAAGAACACAACACAAGGCGCACAGATGAGCCACGTAAGGTTTCAAGCTATACAGTTAGCTATGTAAGGATAAGGGAGTAAGCAGGAGACGTGGAAAGTCAACAAGTTCCAATGAGAAAGCGAGCAAAAGACCAGAAATTCTATTCTGAGACAAGAGGTGCGCTATTACCGAGTAGGTAGTAGCATCCCACTGGTTGATCGAAAATGATGCTGAAATTGCCTACATACCTACCCGTGTTATTTTGGGAAGCACGACCTACCTGCCTTGGGTATATTTGCACTCGTATTATTTACAAAACGGGATGCGGGCGTACCGTTAAAAACGGTCTCCAACTCATGGGTTGTACATATGTATTGTACACATAACACTAAAAACAACATCGGGTTGTACAAGTACTACCAACGGGTCGGTAGGCCATGGTTAAAAATGAGGAATGCATTCTGTTTCAGGCACCACTCCCTACAACCTCAACTGCGAATCACGCTGCTGCTAATGGTAAGATTTGCCTGCCCCGGGTGTGACACCCCCATTTATTGGTCGGTATGCCCTGCATGTCGGTTTCCCAAATGATACTGGTCCCGACTGTCCGCGTGAACACGTACATAAGCAGCACCCCAGCGAAGATGCTACCCACCCTTCTAAAAGAGCCTCATATGTTATCTGTTCCTACTCCAAGTCTTTCTCTTGTTGACTGTCTGGCTGGCCAGCCGGCCCACCGCCCGCCTCACGCCCTCGCGCGTGCCCCGGCAAAGCGCTATCTACATCTGTACCTACACCGGTATGATCAAACAATAACAATAATAACAACAACAACTTAAGTGTATGTACTTAGGTAAGGCTTTGACCTAAAATGCGCATCCTCAAGGAAGTCCTAAAATATGACATTTTTCTGCGCGTCCTACTTCGTTATTTGGAAAGAAAAAAAAAAAAAAAGAAGTATAGTAATTCTGTAAAAAGGCCAGGGCGTGCTCTAGTCTTTTTCTTTTTCGCGCCTTTTGCTGCTAGTGATATCTCTGTTGTAGCCAGCCCTGCACTCCTCTTACAGCCACTTGAGGATCGAAAGCCAAACGACTACTGCTGTATAGGCTTATAAGGTGGCTTGCTAGGGATAGTTAAACAGACAGCCCACTCACTTGATTGACAATCGGGTAGGATAGGTGTTTTCAGCCAGACAAACCGATAACGAATTAGTACAGGCGCTTCTGCACACGCTTCTCTGCACACACGCGACTACCTACCTATAGGCTACATAGACTACGATGATAAGCGGTCAAAGATCCAGCATCGGCCGTGGCCAGGGTTCTAGTTGCCTTTTCGAGACTCATATGCAGTCCATCCCTGCCACACGGTCATACCATATTCACGTTTTCTTCTAGCTGTCGTTCTGGCGTTCGGGGTACCCAAGTTAGTATCCAGAGGGTGCTGCTGTCTGACAACCAACTGCATATCATAAGGAATGTCTCATTCTGTTCGCAAGCATGCCTACCTAAGTATAGGCTTGATCTGCCGGATTGTAGGCATGTGGAGGTTGTAGTTCAAGTCGAGGTTCGATAACTTGGCGTGCTTGCACTAGGCCGGCTGCTCAGCTCTGCTCTGAGCCAATGCTGGGGTACGGGTAAGAGCCTCACCTCACTGAACATTTAAGAGAAGATACTGCATCGTGGAGCCGCCGGCCCGTGCCTCGAAACTACGCCCTCCTTGTGTCATCCACCTTAACAATGACGGCCTAGGCCTTCTTGACAACGCAATGTCCGGTGACAGACGCAATCCAAACAATACCCAACAGTGGGGCCCACAGAGCAACGGACAATATGGACAAAATGGATCTTATTATGCCGCCCAATACGATTTGCAAGGTGTGTGACTTAGGTCCCTGATACGTTGACCAATTTTCCCGATTGCTATAATTGTCAACCTAACATCCATTCTCCGTTGCAAGGTAACGACGGCTACGAGTACCCGCCCCAGTCCAACATCGAGGCGCTGACGAATAGCTTCGATGGACTGAGCACTGGGGCCACTGGTTATAGCTATAACCAAGGAGCCGCACGTATCGGTCAGAGCGGCTTACCAACTGGATCTTCATGTGAGGGATGTCACTCTGGCTCACGATGACATATATTAACGGCCTCTCTCCTAGCCTACGTTTATACCGCTGAACCACAATACACGAATGCCACCCATGTTGGCCAGCAAGGCGACGGTGGGGGGTTGGGGGGTGGCGCGTTTCCCAGCGTTTTGAATAATCAGGGGGCGAGCCATCTCGGAGCCGTAGCGGCAGCAGATAGTAGTGAGTACAACTCGGCTATCGATTATCAGTGTTTGCGTCTCCGTGCTGAGCGTTAGAATTAACGTCGATAGGCTTAGAAGCAGACAAGGGCAAAGGGATACAAACCCATGACCCCTATGATGGCATGTCCAGTGGAGGCGAATACGGTGGCTTTGGGGCTGCGCCTATCGCACGCTACCCTACGACGAACAGTCAGTATCTAGGCTATACGTGCCATATACGGTGTTAACTAGATCGATATAACAGACCTAGTGCCATATTATACGACAGGCTCGAATGCGTTCCCAACTGACGACAGCAAGACTGATCAGCATGACTACCAAGTCGAGCAAGCACTGAATGCCAGTCGGACTCACCATTTTGGCAATATGCGCCCTGGGGAGACATCCAACTCTACTACTCATTATGCTAGTGGTCACTACATACCTACGTATAGGCAGACTAGCAATTATGGCGAACTCGGTGGGTCCTCCATGACGGCAATCTTGAAATCTGGCCGTAGAACTGATAAACGACAGATACAACTCCCCGTACTGCCCCAGCTCAGTTGCCGCCTATTGGAGGTGTAATTTTGCAATACAATGATGCGGAAACACAAAACCAGAACTACAGCCTGACAAACCCGTCAACGACAGGCATAGACCAGCAAAGACTAGAGCCCCAGGACCACCGTAAGTCAGCCCAGATGCCCCGATCCATAGACGGCACGGCACTAAAAATAGCAGGCTTTGTGGTGCACCATTCGAATGCGTTTATACCTGGCCACGTTAGTAATACCAGTTACTGGGTGAGAGCTCTCCTTATAACCACTTACTAACACGTCAGAGATAGGTCCTCAAAGTCTGGTGGTCAGAACCCAGAGGGCAAACCCGGCCCCATAGCAAAGCGCCGACCGGCCATCAGACTGTTAGGCACAGCACAGGGAGCTTCCACGTAGGATATAGGAGATTTCTCATCGTTAGAACAGACGACGGTGGTCTTAGCATATGCGTGTAAGGCCCTCTTCTACATGACCTGTTTAGCGCTTTGCTAATTACGAAGGCCTATCCTAACGTACGAGATGCGAGCGTGTTGCAAGCCGGGAGTCCACCCCAGCAAGCACGGCATCATTTACTCGGCGGACAGCAGACCCAGGAGCAAACCAAGGGAGCCTCGGCTTGGTTTCAAGCCGGTGGCCCTTCGGATATATGCCGAAGGCGAAACACTGGTCGAAGAATCGCGGGTGAACTACTCCAAGCTCGTTACGATCGAGCACAACACTAAGGTGTTCTTTATTGGGGAAGTCCCCGAAGAGGATTTCCGGACTGTCGAGGAGGCGGTCGACAAGTGCTGGCTGGAAGGTTCGAACTCGAACCACCGGAGGCGAAGAAGGTAGAGCATTAGCCTGGTGGCAAGCATAGTTGCACACCTTTTTGCGAGTCCGGGCTTGTTTCCGGTGAAGAAACCCGCCCATACATCACTTACGTTGAGAACCGGAGATTTTAACTCTCCCTCTTCTCCCCGTTGCTAATGCTTGACATGGCAACTGACGATCGAATCCTTTTCTATATCAACACGTCACGCTATTCCTACGTCTATTACTGGTCTTATAGCTCCTCTGGCAATACCGACGACGGTTCACTAGGTAGCTTGGAATCCTATCCCCAAAGGGGCATTTCCAGCTACGACGAATATCTTCAGACGACAGAAGGCTGCCTCGAGCGCCGAGTGGGATAATACACACAGAGACATGTGATCTCCAGATATCTTTTTAGTTGGCACTTGACACACAAACGTTACAACTCTGTTCTATCTTTATGTTATACGGGACTCACGACAATTGTTACGATTTGACGACTTTATTTACTGGGAAACAACGATCGTTATTCTTCGTTCGCTAGCTGCTTGTATGGGTTGCGAAGAATCACTTGCCCTCATCTGATGTTCTGGTGGACTACGAGATGTTGGGTCATGATATTTACATGTACTTACGCCTTCCCAAACCTACTTGGACAAGCAGGATTGAATTTCGAGTTGGAGTCTTCTCTTTTAGAGCTTTCTAGCTCCCTATGCTGTACTGCTCACAGCCTTAACGCTTTACGAATACATGCACTCGTTTACTAATCACACGAATATCTTGCCTCATTATTCCGTTTTCGCAATATGCGTAGATTCGCGTCGTGCGCGCTGCATTTTCTATTCTACATGATCAACCGTATTACTATAGCATACCCCATTTTGCTAGGCAGCCTAGCCAGCAGCCATCTAGCCGAGCCATTCTGGAGCAGAGTACCCTGTGCAATTTCTTTCATCTCAGCAAGACAGATTTACTTGTCGGAAAACGAACGATTACCTAGACTAGCCTGTCCTGTACTGCCCTGTGCTATGACCCATGGACTCGTTCCTGTTTCGTTGCTTTGTACATGTATACATCATCTCGTACGTAGGTAGGTAAGTAGGTACTCGTGCAAACGAAACCCCAAGTCCCAAGGCCTTTCTTCTCAAATCAAATATGTAACATGCTGTTGGCAACCTGATGAACCCTCATTTCCTTATATACGACAGAGAGCAAGGGCAGAGGGCTAAAGAGGCAAAGGCAAAGTGAGAGAGAGCAAAAAGAACAAAACGCCAATGAGCCTAGTGTGAGACCTGTCTGTGACAGGATCAGCATTCTCCGTTTCTGAAGGAAGGCAAGCGAGGGAAAACAAACACACACGCTCATTATACATACCTCTCAACTCAAACTCAAACTCAACGTCGCGAATACCGCTGCGCACCGCGCTTCCTGCGCTGCTCCTCGATATAATCCGACCCGCCGACCGAACTTCCCACGACACTCGCACTTCCTCCGACAGCACTTTGCTCTTCGTCGACGGGGGGAATAGAGGACGAGATACCGGGGATGTAATGACGATAAGACTTCGTTCCCAGATCGCTTTCGGCTACGTCTTCGCTCTCGGCCACTGAGCTGATGGCGGGGAGATATTTTTGTCCGCGATGATTACGATGTTCGCGCTCGCTGGCTGAGATCATGGAATCTGTTTCCTCTGCCGATTCACTGATCACGCTCCCCGAGATGGCACTGCCAGAAATTACACTTCCCGATGCTGTGGTTGTCGAGCGCGGTCCGGCGCGTTGGAAGCTGTAGTTTCTACGCGGCGACGCCGAATCATAAGACGCGTGCGATTGAGAAGATCCGGAGTAAGAGGATCCAGCTCCGGCGGCACGACCTTTCTCAGCTAAACGTTTGGCCTCGTTGCGGAGACGCTCGTTCTCGCGGTGCGCGGTGCGGTCGGCTGTGCTGTAGACTTTTCTGATACCGCCTGCTGCTCTCTTCTTCCTGTCGTCCTTCTCTTTTTCTTTTTCTGTATCTTTCTCTTTCTCGTCGACACCACTTCTTCCCTCGTAATCCCGCTCCTTGTTCTTGGTAGGCGTACTAGTAGGCGTGCTCTGGCGTCCAGAAAGCAAGAGCTCGCTGCCCGAAACCGTAGACATCTCGGGATTCGTCGAGCCATCCCACTCGGAACCCTCAAACTGCCCATTGAGACCTCCGACGCGGGCCGGCCGCTCGTGGCGGTAGGCGCGGAGGTTGCGCTTCGCGTCCTCCTCGGCCTCCTCGTCGACTAAGACGCCGTCTTCGCCGACCCTGCGTCTGCCGCTTCTGCTCTTGCTGCCACGCTCACGGTTCTTGCGATCTTTGCGTTTTTCGTGCTCTCTTTCCTTCTTTTCCCGTGCGCGTCGCCGGCGCTCACGGCCGGCTATATCCGAAGCCCCTGCTGTGATGCCTGTCAGGGTAGAAACGGTATCGCTCGTATCGTGCGTGACGCCCGTCATCTCCGTCAGGCCACCCGTATATTCCGTCCGTGCATCCAAATCCGTCCCACCTCTGTCAACAACATCCTTATACACGGAACCACCACCCAGATCCGTGCTCTCCGTCGCTCCCGAGAGGATTGTGCCGTTGGGGCCCTTACGACGCAAGACGGTGGACTTGTAGTCGTCCCAGTCGTTCTGCTTGAAATAGAACCCCCCGTTCTTAGCCCAGAAGAAGAACCATATGCCCCCGATAACAAAGGCGGCCCCGATTAGGCCGAATAAGACGAATATGAAGGTGTTGTTGATGTCTTTTGGCTCCGTCACGCCGAGGGAGGGGTCTAGCATTGGTGGATTGTTGTTCTTGTTGTCGTTGTCATCGTCGTTTTTCTTGTCATCGTCGCGGATGGCTAGGATGGCGGCTCGCACGGCGAGAGGTCCGACTTGTGATAGATGGGCTGATGCTGTTCGGACGGCATGGTCGCGGGATGCGATGGCCGAGGATAGAATGCCACGGGCTTGGGCAGCCACGGCCGAGATGAGAGGTGCCATGGTGAGGGTGGAGGTTGAAATGTAATGGTGGAATGCGTTGCTAGGAATGTAGAATAATCAGAATTGAATTATCGAGACTCGGCTGGGGACTTTGCCGCTGGAAAGTCCAGCCAAGTCGACAATAATGTCTTGGACCAGCTCAATTGTGTAGTGTTTATTTCTCATCAGCAGCGGCGATGAAACAGGTTTATGATGGTGTCGATATGGTGTTGTCCCTGATCGGATGTTCTGTGTAAAATTCAGAACAATGTCATGTCTCATTGGGAGAAAAGTAACAAGAGGAGGCAGGTAGGTTAACCTGGTGTGTCCCGTTGTCCCACGGTTTCCATGGGACAATGGACGTGCACAAGTGGATAGGTGCACTCTGATTGGGCTTCCAGCGCGGGCTCGAGGTGGTTGGGTTAACAGGCTGTGGCAGTGACGTCGGGAAAGTCAACAAATTTCCCTCCAAAGCTGAGTGACCGGGCAACAGCCATATCCCAAGCCCCCATTTAGGCCAATTTGGCTTAGCTTGATTGAAAAGGGTAAATTAGGCATTTACTGACAGAAGACAGGGGAGGGGCAACCAGCTGCTAGGTACATTGTACCTAGAATACTAATAAGTCCACCGTATAGATTACAGTAAAGTAGGTACATCTGTAGGCCCCTTAACGTCTCACCCTCTGGCTGGGACAAATACCTATCCCGTCTTTAGTGAATCGCTTCCCGTCGCACCATCATCCCAAGCTTTCTAATTCATGACTACAGCAGGTGATATACTATAGCCTATAGCCTATATATCTACCTAACTTACAGATAACCATTGTTATCCTACAACGGGACCTACTAATATCGCCTCATAATATCTGTAATCATCGACAAATCACCGCATGTCACGTCAACACGTTTACAAATTTTCTTCGGTACGGAAGGTTGAGTAAGTAAGGAGGCAAATCAATAGTACAGCAACCAAGGCAGATTAAAGAGACAACAGGCACCTAGGCACACACATATCCCTGTGTAAATAGGTACATAACTCGACTGGACCAAGCTATATATGTACATTCTTTGGTAAATCCCGTCGATCCCTTCAGAGTCTGAAGCAAGGCAAAAGAATCTGTGGACAATGCGTTGTTCGCATCTGCTTTGGCTATCATCCAGTCATGTCGTTCGGGGGATCCGATCGACTCTTAGCAGTTCATGCGCTGTGTGCTGATCAATTTGCCCTTCACATATCTTATGGTACCTACGATCCATCTACAGGTCACTCCTCCACATATACGGCTTTGCATAGCTGTCTAAGTATTATGTAGGTAGCAGATGTATCAGGTGGATGACTTTGGGGTTGACTACGATCACTCAATTAATCAACTCCAGTATCGTGTTCTAACGGAAATGCGAGCGGCATGTTGAAATAAGTAGAGCTACCTATGTAATTCTGCAAAGTAGCCTCATACGGGGGCCCGTACACAAACCAAGTACCTAGGTATGGGAGTAACATCCTTTATTCAACAAGCATATGAAACCCCTTTCAATCAAGTGTCATAGCCAGTCCATGAGCGCCTAGCCCCCAAAGCCCCAATCATATTCGTTCGTCCCATCAATCATGGCTCCATACCACACATGAAACATCGTTCCCGTACCGTCTCGGCGCTTAATCCCGACCAACTGGACGCCGGCGACAATCGTGGCGCTCACGCCTTCCCATTCCCCTTCCCCTTCCCCTTCTCCACAGAGCAATGACAACCCCCAAGTCCATGCAACATTACCACAGGCAAGCCTTCGTGAAATTAATGGTTCCCAATGCGAACCGAAGCGCGAGCTTCACCGGCTTGTACAAGATCGATCTATCGGTTCAGTTCCCACCTTGTCGCTATAGGAACAACTCGGCTTCAAAGCACAGGGTATCGCCACACAGCATGGCCCAGCCAAAACTGCGTGAAAGAAGACAAGACAGAAAATAGAGAGGAAATAAAGACAAACGCTGAGACATGATTATATGAGAACAGGATACCCCTCCAAAAATGTTCCTTCTTTTTTCTTTTCAACATCATCGAACTCATGTCTTCGGCTCATTTCTCATATACAAGGGCCTAGTGACGTCAAATGCCCCTGACATAATAATCAGACAAGAAAAATAGATAGTAAAGGAGATGAATAGGCGACCAAAAAATGTAATCTCTCGCCGTGAGCGTTATGAAAGGAGTAGTTTACGCATCAGCGCTTTAAACACAAGGACTCAAGGAACCGATCGAGTTCTTCATACACGTACGGAGACGGCCCCTGTCCAGAGACGGACGGCCATACGTTCAGTCGGAATAATCCGAGTATCCATAGTTATGCGTGAGAGGAGAAGGCGCATATGGGGACGATGCATATAGTGAAGGGGCGGGGAGACCACGGGCATATGCTGCTTGGGAGCTAGCCCGGGTTCGACTCGCGGACGAGCGATCTGAGCGACTTCTGCGGTCGTCGCCGTAAATAGAGGTTCCGCGGTCGCTGCCGGAACGTGAGCTCCCGGTGCGAGCAACACTGATGTTACCACCTTGCGTGCAGTGAATCTTAGCACCTGCAATTTCAACAACGCAGCCTTCCGAGACTTTGATCGTGATGTCATCCTCTCCGCTACTGGACCGAGTAGTATGTGTCGTTGCTGAGTGCCTAAACTCGCTTTCGTCACGACTTGCACTGCTCCGAGTCGATCGGCTGCTTCCGCCAGTCTTCACTTTCCGAAGGGCCTCGGCGGTCAGGGCCGACCCGGGACCGCCAATGTTATCCTGATACAGCGACGCATTCCGGATCTTGTCTTCAATGTTAACCTGAGACCTTCGTCGGCTCCGAGATCGAGGCAGGGGGTCGATATAGTACGGTTCCTCATCCTCATCCTCATCCTCGTCATCCTCATAGTCGAAGATGGATTCAGCGGCATCGTAGCTTTGGCGGCGATCGTCAAAAGGAATGGACCCATATTCAACCCCGGATTCACGTCGGTGAATGGACGGATACCGGGGAATAATATCATCCAGGTCCTCATCTTCGAAATTGACTGATTTGCGTTGGGCCGGCTGTGCCTTCAGAATAATGCGCTCTGGACGCGCAGATTTCGGTCGCGGTGGAGGAGGCATGCGTCTCCGATCTTCCTGCTCCTTGATATCCTTGCTTGCCTTTCTGGATACGGAAGAGCGACGCGGTACGGATTTCTCGGGAACATGCTCGTAATCGTACGGATTGGATGCATGGCGGTAGCCCAGGGCTGACGAAGGTCTGCCCATAGGTGGCGGAGGCGGCTTGAAGCGCATCGCTAGGTCCCTAGTAAAGTGGTGGTCGGCAGGAGGCGGTGGAAGCGGCGGCGGGTGGTGCATCGGCATCGGCATCGGTCCAGGTCCAGGTCCAGGTCCAGACCCAGGCCCGGAGAAAGGGACCGCCCACGACGGGGGAGGAAAGGAAGGAGGCACCATGTTTGGTGGCGGAGGTTGTTGGTAATAAGGAGAACCGGACATGGGCTGACGCGGCGGCGGGCGCGACGCACTCTGACCATAGTATGATTCCGGGCGAGTTTGTGCCCTGGGTCTTGAAGAGCGCCCTTTGTGGGGGATAGTATAGTAACCCGATGGTTCATCCGACGCCCGAGACGACGGTGGTGGCATGGTCTTCGCCGACCGCACACTGGGGCGCTGCTTGGAGACGACAACGGCGCCTGGATGCTTATCGCCCCTGGATTTTAGTTTGCCCTTTCCTTTGGTCACTGGATGTGCCGTTGAATCGGAAGAATCGGTCGAGCTGCAGGAATCGGCCCGTCGTGATTCCTTTCGTGACTTGCCTGTGTTGGGCTGCTGCTTACGGGGGCTGCTTGGGGCCGTTGAGCGAGCATAAGTCGGTTCGACTCCCGGAATGACATGGCCATCGTCGTCGGCATCTTCCACATGCGCGACATGCGCGGATAACGATGAGCGCTTTCCCATGGCGAGTGTAGGCTAACAAAAATTGATTTGAGAGCAATTCGGATTAAATAGATAAGGCCCAAATTGCCTTGGAGGTGCCGCTGAGGGCAAATATCGAAGTGTTGTAGATGTCGCAATATCTAGCAATGCGTCTTTAATAGAATGCAAATAGCTGTGAATGTCCGAGTAAAGTGCAGCAATTGTGTTCGAGGCGAACAACCCTACTTCGACTCAGTCGAGGAGAAGATAGGGCGGGCACCAAAATAATGGCTGCGGGTGTTGAGCGGAGAGCAATGGGGAGGAAAAATGTGTTGCTAAATGCAAATCGTGTGCATGAGGAAGGATAAAAAGATATTATGCGAGAAGTTTCCTCGGGGGTTGCGTGATACAGCAGGTAGGTAACATCTAAGGTTGGCCACAATAACAGAAGAGGTTAAGAGGAAGATCCCGAAGAGGAGGGTTGCTTAGGGAATGGTTGCTCAGGTGGTCTGCGTATGCAGGAGGCGGTTATAGGTCGATAAGACGGACGACACAGGGTCGCCGTAGGAACACTGTCGCAACAATTCTTGGCGGGGGCCGACAGCGGTTGATCAATGATGACTGATGGTTTCGCCCGTGAGGGGAACTCGGATCGACGGGTATTGTCGTAGACTGGCTATGACAGACAGGACAAAAAAAAAGATACCCAGACCGATCTTAGCTGGCAGTCAGCGAAAGAGAGAAAAACAGGTAGATCGAATAGCCGACACCGCTGCAAAGTGACACACCTACAGCACAAAAAGATTTTGTGACTTGGTTTATGATTGCAAATGTAGGGAAGTGGTTGTTCTCGAGTAACGGAGGATGGCACAGGTCTCCAAAAATTGTATATGTGTGTGTTGCCTGCACAGGAAATGGGTGACGACAGATTTGGTGGTTAATAGTGAAAGAAGGAGAAGGATCTCAGACAGGGACTCAGAAACCCAGAATTGAGAAACCAGCCCTCCGATGACAGAAGGCCCTGTAAGGTGTGCTGTCAAGGTACCTACTGTACCTTTTGGTTCTGGGCTTGGTACGTCTTATTACCTGTCCACCTAAATCGATGCTGAGCACCCTGTTACGGCTCATTACGGGAGGGGTTCACCCACTGTAGATACCCTATCGATAGGGGCTGCTGAGTTGTCGTCTCACTGGGAGAATCCTTCTTGGAGGTACTACGCCGTAATAAGCCCAGTTCAATGGGGGCGGTCCAGGGAATATGCCGGCCCCCATAAAACTTTTTTCTTCTGCTTGTGTCTTGCTTGGCCCTTCGCTGGCTGGCTGGGACCTGAGCTGGTACCGAAGGTACCGTATACGGACAGCGTGAATAGTGTGGGCCAAGAACCTTGGAAATATTGAGTGCTTGCAGCACGGTCCTATCGCCCGTCGGCTTTTTCCGTCTCAGGCACAGAGGTCTTCTGTCAGCAAGTGCTGGTCGACTGTCAGAACTGGGCAAAAGATTATGTGCCCCTGCCCCCAAACTCCTGTCACAATTGACTAGGTAGCAATTCAGAGAGTTGAACACTCAATCCTTTACCGGATGTACGGAGACGCTGAAACTGATCGCCTCGTTCCCGTAGCCCTCGGGTTTGGGGTCAGCAAAAGCAACGGTTCCCTCGCGGATGTTCGTCTTGTCAATGTCATGCCCATAAATTGCCGCAAACTAGCATCATCAGATCATAATGAGATCGTCAGGCGTGCTCGTGGTGTTCTCTGCCCTTGCCCGTCGATCTAGCCCAATAGCGTAGGCCTATAGCACTTGTTTTATTTTGTCTTGGTGTGGTGAGGCAGTCTTCATTCTCAGTGGCAAATATTAGGCTTGATTCAATATGGACGCATAGATAGATGAGTGTCTGAAGGTATGAAAGTAAGGGTGTGTGCCCTCCTTCGGTGTAAGTTAATGGATGAGTTTGTTCCCAAGCCGACCTGGAGGGGGGGAGTGACTTGATAGGCAGCAGACACTGTTGTATTGGATTCACTACTGGAGGGGGGGTAAAAGGACCTTCTGCTTCAACTTCGGTATTCCAAAAGGACAGAGATCTCAATAGTTTCTAGCAGGATGTGAAAAGAGGGTGAGCTCTGTGCAAGCTTTGTGGCGAGTTTGGCCCTTTAATGCCCAAGTTGGATCTTGGGTATCAACAGGACCCCAATATCTTCCGATACATTCGAATAAGCGAGACCTGTGGCTGAGGTACCGGCTCTAATGCTGTATACTGGTGGAAACGGTTCTTTGTTAAGCAGCAGCAATTCTTTTGGTGACCCTTACACCGTATCTCCAGTTTACATGCTTGTATGTATGACAGTATCTATAGATGGGTATATGGGTACAGCAGTAGGCGAGAGTAAGCATATACAGATCTGTGGAACAGGCATGTATCCTCAAAAGAGCAAACAACTCACACCGGCAGATGAGTGCCTGAGCTAAGCAGATTCCAACAATGGTCTGTCTAACCCTGCAGTTTTCGACAACACGTCGCCGCTTTGACTACTAGGGATACCTATCGTACCTACATTGTCCAGGGCGCAGGTAGCAGCACAAGCACATATGGATAGCAGAACAGTAGACTCAGACGGCAGGGTGAGGAAGAAAGGACATTATTTACCCATCTCCTCAGTTAAGCTGCAGCTCTCGTAGGTAGGACGCCAACGCAACCATTCCCATACCGTGTTCAGTTTTGGGTTAGCTGCTTTTCCTGCCATCATGCCGAAAGTCCCACATAGTTATCCATCCGTCTATCCCTCTCTCCTCTCCTCTCTTCTCCCCTCTACATTCTCCTCTTCCAAGCTACAGTATGAATATCGATGGCAGGTTGCATCAGCCACCGCTCGACCTCGCTCGGCCACGCTCTCGATGGGGGTGGCTAGATCCTGCACGACACATGAGCAGTCTCCCTACTGTGTCCACCTACGTCCACCTTTGTCTACCTATAGCTAGACCGTGATAAAGAGTCATCGTGCGTTTTCGCCAAGGTCGCAGGCTCCTCTCCAGTCAACCGCCCGCTGAGGTAAGGCAATTTCATAATCGGTTCCTTCTCTGCAACTGTAGGAAGGACGTGGCATAGGCGGTCTGCAGCACCCTTGGTTCCTAAGGAACACCTGTCCTTGTCCGTACACTTTACCGTAACCAACCGGCCCTTGCTAGAGATGGCCGACTGGAGGATCTTGTCGATAGGTACATGAAGTGGATAGGTAGAGACTAGGTTGGGTAAGTCAATAAGAACCAGACCGTCAAAGTCGAGTGCAATAAGCTTTTATGCTTAGCGCCTCTGCAGCAAGGAAAAAGAGTTAGCATCATGGGTCCGGACTCCTATTGGTACCTCCGAAAAGGTGCGTGGTTGAGAAGTCCAATCAACCTCGTCCACCATAGGTTCTATAGTGCAATGTGCAATGCGCAAGTAACTACAAACTTGGCTACCTAGTAATGGAGATTTCAATGAAGGTATCCATCCGGGTATCGACGTCTTCTTCGTGAAGCTGTCACCGCGAGCTTTACTGACGTATGAATTTCCTGCAATGAGGACGGTGAACCAACGATTCTCAGCGAATGTACTTCACAATGTACTGGTTCATGCAAGTCGATTGGTTCCCCTACACTAGACACATGCATGGCTACGGTAGTCCTGCATGCAATCCTACATTTCACGGGTGGAAAAAAGAAGGAAGAACAAGAAAGGAAAAGAGATGGAGTACTTCCCACCTTCACTCCATGTCGGCATTTCACCAATGAGTTCATTCTATGTCCATGCATCTACGCTGGATGTAGGTATGTAGACGAAAGGTCTAATTACTCATCTCTCGGTGATAAAGCAATAGCTCGTCGGATGTAATATTTAGGTATGTCATACTCGAAGAATGCATAAACATAAGAAACATCGCTATCGAGCATAGCTATCGAGCAGAGGCACATACTAGCACATACCTATCCACCGGCTGTAAACTTGAGGCGGCCTTTGCCGTTAGATAGCGTACTCATATAACAGGTAAACCGCCGAAGGCTGGGAAATGAGGCGGTACAGCAGCATTCAATTTTACGAGATCGCCTGGCCTCAGATCACACATGGTATCTCGTTGTTCCATAGGATAATAGACCAGGAACCATCTTGTGCTGGCTCAAGACGCAGATAGTATGTGCATATGTATTCTCCTCCGTTGAGGGTGGATCTACATAGAGACCGCCATCGTGGGGATAGCCAACTCCTGTAGTGGGGTGCCTTGGCGTTACCGAGGACAAGTAGGCAAACGTGGATAGTCTGGACTCGGTTATGGTGCTGGCAAGTTGTACTTCACTGGCACAAATAACTTCACCGCCATTTCGAACGGAGAGACATCCTCGTTGCGTCACCGCGCGCCAGCCTCTTTAATGCCTCTGCTAGTCCCTGCAACTGCGTTTTTCTGCCGGGTGACTTGCGTATACTCTCATCAAGGCGCCCCGCCGCCGACTAATGGTTCATATTGACGGACTTCCGTTCGGCGCCTTCGCGTAGAGGGATCCACGGCCGCCGGGTTTTGCGGGGAAGCCGGCAATTGGTCGGTCATCATGTCGAATACCTTCTCCGGACATAGAGACCGTGGATGAAGCTGCCAAGTGTCAATGGTTCCCAGCCCTGCCCTTAGAGCTCGCCAGTAGAACAAAAGCCTCAAAGTGTCACGCGAAGGCTTTGGAACGAATAGGCACGAGAGTGAATGGCTTAATCGAATGTGCCTCGGTTCGCGACTCGTTACTGGCAGGACTGATGGGCACAGTATCAGCACCCACAAGCTTGGGCCGCCCTGAGATGATTATACCCCCGCGTCCATAAACGGTCATGCCTCGAAACCTGTCCCTTTGATTGAGCGAAGACCCAGCACAGCTTCCTCACAGGCTACGACTGAATGTTGAACCGTTCACTGAAGAGACGACACGACTTGACGTGCCCCGGTGGAGAAGAGTACTATGCTATAATCAGCTGTTCTACGCACGAAGCTTCTCGGATGATGGGCAGGGGCCGGGGTCCTTGCATACCTACGACAGACCGTACAAGCAGCATGCTGCCAGCAGTTTCCACCCCGTTTGTGAGCAAAAATATTGGCGCTTTCCTTACGAGCTTCCCTCCAGTAGCTGCAGTCTCCACCGACACAGATACAAGCCACGTCAGATACTGACTCCAGTAACAAGGTTTGGTTTCTCGGCCAGTCGTGGTTGCAGCTCTAGGTTTTGTCAAAAGATCCAAAATAAAACAAGTGCGGCATGTCGAAAGACACATCCCACTCATGAGAGTCTGATATAAGGTACCTAGTAAGCGCTGCCGCAGTACGCTCTTGTTTGGGTTTCTTTACTGCCATCTAAGTGGATGTGAAGCAGCTTGACCGTACCAACCGTCCTCAGCTCCTACCAGATAAGACAGGGGGTAACGAACGGATCCCCGACACTGAACGTGCCAGAATATCTTTTACCCCCCGGGAAGAATACCATGTGGCCCGAAAGGGTTGGGACGAGGGCGGTCCGCGACGTTGAGTCGTTGTAAGCGTTAGTGCTCAATCCAGCAAAGCATCACCAACTTTCGAGTTGAGCAGTCCAAGTCAGCATGCGTCTGCCTTTCGGCACAGAGCAGATAAATATGAATTCAGCGAGCGAAATGATATCATGGACAACCAGCCAAGAGTTTCTGGAGAATATTGATTTCCTTTTACCGTTCTGGAGGTGAAAACATGTGTCAGGTGATCCCGCCTCTTGATGGTGTGCCGCTTGTGAAACCAGGAACAAATAGTAGGTCAAGCTGGCCAGCCAGGTTTGCATATCTGATCGAGGCGCTGGGTCCGGCAAATCCTTAATTTGAGCAAAGGTCTTCCGCTCCCAGCTGTATCTATGCCTGTGGCTCATGACAAGTTTGAGTCAGGGGCTCTAACGAGGTGTTGATCCAAAATAGATGCTTGGTAGTATGACCATGTTTGCAAAATGTGGACGTGAGCAGAACCTGAGCACTTGACTAGGGCTGAGATCGACGATCGAAGATCGCGATGATCGATGTAGAGAAGTCGATTGTGCTGCCAGATTCCCCCGTGCGACAGGTACAATTTCGATGTCATCTAGAGACTCAATTAAGCGCGCTAAACCAAACAGTGATTGGATCAAGCACCACTTTGTTCTCACGTGGTGGTACTTTGCACGTGACATTCACAAATGTTATTGGGCCGGTCGCACAAGGAGCTATCCGTAGCTCCCATCAGAAATCTTACCCCCTCTAGACTCTTGAAACGGCTTGAACCGAGCCCTGGCACGGCATCTGCAGATGCCAGTTGGTGATCATGGCTAGGATCTTGAAAAAAAGGAACCTTAAAATAAAGCTTCGTACGATTGGATAACGGATTGCCTTGTAGTAAGTACCTACCAACCACGACACACATTTTACCTACACGTCCATCAGACATACTATCTACTACAGTATACATCTCGCAACAAACATAAGCCAATACAAGATCGATACTAGCAGTCTGTTGTGACTTCGGAGAGATCACCGTACGTTTGCCCCAGTGGGACTGTCACATTCCATCTGGGTTCCCCAGTTCTGCCCCAGGTAGAGAGCCAGGATGTAACATGCACAAAGACACCATGCATTTTCGGGCAACTGCATGCAAAAGCTGAGGAACGGTCCGATGCATTCTTCATTCTGAACAGCCAGATCCACCATACCCAACCTCCATTAGAAAAAGAACTTACAGACTCCCTCCATCCAAGAGAGAAGAAATCAAATACCTACCTAGCGAGTGATTAAGATAAGAAGTATGACTATTTCAAATATGAGTGGGTGTGTAGACGGAAGGAAGACGTGAAAGAAAACACCTCAAGAAGATGTCTACCTGTTGCCAGCATTCAATGCCAATGCTACCCAATATCCGATGGTCGTCTTAGGTCGTCGTCTTAGGTCACTATGATGACATCGAGTCAATAAGTATAATGCTCCAGATCCCGGTTCCTCTTGGTTAAAGTCCGAAGACGCGCGCGATCATCAACATGCACGGCTCAAACCGCAGACTATGTAGTTTCGTGGGTTGCATCCAACGTCCATGGGGTATTGATAAGGTATATCATCTGATTTGTGCCGAAACACTAGTAAGAAATCAAGTGTTTCCCCAGGCCAAGCCGCCCTGCAGTTGCATTTTCACAGCTTCCCCAGTCACACCGAATTTGGGGTGGTGTGGTGAGCACCGATGGCAAGCATGCCTATCGAGGTGCTTTTGGATGGTATGCCTTGATAATGGCTGGGCGAATCACGGAGCACCGTCTCCGCACGAGAGCTCGGTCTCGGTTTGTTTGCCTGCTATAGGCAATTTCGATCATAAAGAAAAGACCGAAATGACCGTCGTTAACGGATGGGAATGTTTTTCTTTACAGCACTTTATCAACATTCAAATCTTGGCGGTTGTTTGGTTCGCACCCAAGGTGTGCTGATTTGGATTAGGTAGGGGGATTCGGCAGTCTAGGCACCCTACGATTAGGGCGCATGCTATGTAGACTTCCATCCTTGTAGACTGTAGTCTTTGGATGTCCAACTCTTGCTCTACTCAACTTTACAGTAAAGGAGGTCAGGTACCTACTTGATCAACAAATAATGGATAATAAGCACGCACCTATGTAGGCACAAGCTATCAGGTAAGGTAGTTCAGAAGTATTTGGGTTAAGTTAGGTTATTGCCTTGCGTGTTGCACGATGACTTATCACACCGAGGGAAGGGGTATACCTACATACTTAGGTTAGGTAAGTCCTACCCGTGCTAGTATGTCGTCATAACCGCAGCAGCCAGAAAAAAATTAACAAGTATAGTACATCGCGGTCTTGATTCCACTCCACCAGTTAGAAGGTTCCAGTTGGACGCGTCACGCCAATGGAATAACTCTAAGCATACTTGGAGCGAACTTCAAGTGTACTAACAGGCATTCCTCCAGCAAGCTTGAGAGCAGAGTTTCATGCAAGGTACAAGGCGGATGTGCTGCAGCGACGCGCATTCCTGATCCTTGGTTGTGCAGTGCGATCGACTGATAAGACAAGCGGGAATGATACGAAAGCTCACGAGCCTCAGCAGCGTCGCATACAATTGCATTTCAAGCCACGGATTACCAGAAAAGGTGGACACTTGCAGTCCAAGAGGGTGTGCAACCATGTCAGATGCCTACTCGATAAGACTAACTATCCAGACTGACAAGAGCAACAAGGATTGGGGGCAAGGTGCCCAGCTTTGTCTTACAATTCGGTAGGAATTCGCAACATGCTGCTCGTATCCTCACCCCGTTTTGCACACCCTCAGCTGTGCGTGATTCTGCTTTGGGAACTGTTCTCTGCTACCTGCCCGCCCTGGCTCTCAGTCTCTAGGCCTTCTCTGGCCTCTCCCGGTCCTAGATGTCAATCTCCGTCCCGCCATGCCCTGTGATTCACGGCAATAGACAATGCTAGTAGGCAATAGACCGGTGCCCCTCACAGCGCGCCCTTCACATCCGTGGGGCTTTGGAGTACCTACCTCGACAGCTGAGTGACCAGGATGACCACCATCTTCTCCTTTGCCCACTAATTACTCTCAAGGCAACCTCTTTCGAGAAACAGGTGACTAATAATCAACCTCCAGCCACATCTCTGACATATGCTTTCTGTCCAGCTTGTAGAGGCGGACATCGTATATATATCTGGTCTCGCCGCCGTAATTCCTCTACCTTTTTGTTTCTTACGTGCTACTCTACTGTTTTACGACTCGTCATTTTTCGGCTCGAGTTCAGGCATCGGACTTGTTTCTTACGGTCGCTTATACTACCACTACAGACTTATTCTATTTTGAGCCGGCCTAGGCCCGGCATCTTCCTGGCGGGTGACACTTCTATCCAAAGAAGGGTTTTCTCGTTTTTCCAGCCCAAGCATGAGTGGACTTCCCTTTCCTGGCTTGGAATGATTATCCTGGGAGGTTACCTTTCGCTCTTAAAAGGACCACTGTTCATTCGAACGCTCATATAATTATATAATATGCCTCTCTTACCATCTGACGCACTTCTTCAAGTGCAGAGGCAATCATGGCCGCCTAGTGGGCTCTGGCCTTCAAGTCCAAGCCGCATTCCACCGGCTCTGGACGAGGACAGGGATGGTCTATCTACGGACGACGAAGACATCGACGCCTCGTCGAGGCCAGAGAACCCCTTGAAGTACTTCTTGACGCCCGCCACGCCCGCGGATGAGGAGCTCGAGTTTGACTTTGACTTCGATGCTGGCATCGAGGACCCTAATACCCCCCGTCGCATTGTTCGAAGTGTTAGCCCATCTACGCTCGACGGCCTCAGGCGGTACAAGCCCAAGAGCAAAACTGCAGATTGCGCCATCCTAGATGATGACGATGACGATGATGAAGAGGACTATATACGGTTCACTCCAAAGAAGTCGCTCCCATTCGGCCTCGACGACTATTTTGATCACCCCCGCCATAGCCCGCCCACCCGCACCAAATCTCGCGATGACGAGAATTTACTATCCCCTTCCTCGTTCCATGTCGGATCACCAAGAGGACGGTCAGCCAAGCGCTTCGCCCCTCCGCCCCGACGTCCCGGCCGAGGCAGGCCTGCACACGCAACACTTCAACGCCGACACTCCTGGCGCGAGCCGAGCCCAGATATATGGTATATCGAAGAAGAGCCGGACAAGGAAACCATGAGCGAGATGGGATTCAGCACCGAGGAACTCGATGGTCAGGGAAGAAAGACGCAACCTATAGACATACCGGCTGCAAAGCCTTTGAAGAGAGTTCGGTTCGTGTTACCGGTTAAGGAGTTGTGATTTTGGTTTTACACATGGCATACTCATCCCTTCCTACTACTGGGGAAATTTTACTACTGCATGGTCCGGAGTTGAGGCCTTCTTGATTTCCTTTGTGGTAGTTATGGATACTACCGAATAGTTGTCGCTATCTGTTGGTTATTCCCTATTCTTCTCAGTTTCTTAAATTGCATTGGTCTGGGTTGCATATAGTGGCGCTAGGGATCAGAAGGACGTGTTTCGGGAGGCCTTTCTTTCTTTCTTTGGCATATCATCATGTTGGATTTTGGAATAGTGACTCTCTATACAGTTCTCTAACCTAAATTACATTAATTTGACCACAAACATCACTTCTCGTCAATGATTGAATATGAAAGCTCTTGTTCGACTCACGTAAGCTCTACACTCGCTCTACTCGTGACAACCTGAAGGTGCTATAATACCTACGGCTTAGAAACTGAAATAGATATATCAGACGTAGTATAACTAGAATAATCAGTCACAATTTTCTCTCCCTACCGGAGAAGACCTCTGCAACGTCGGCCAACTCCGACTCATTTCACATGTCTATCACACAAGCATTTGTATCTTCAAGAATTGGTTGCATATTCGGCATCAGAGGAAGCTTACATGCGATTGGACTATGCTGGGTGTAAGCCAGAATTCGACCACACATCCGATCGTACCGAATGTAACGCCCTTTAAGCGTATTCCTTCTTACGCACTCCCACACACACACCAGCGCTGTGCACAGCCGCACTTTTGACGTCGGCACATGCCCACCTTATTTGTTTCCTCGCTCACCTAAGTAAGCTCCCAAGATAACCGGGAGACGAACTCCTGCTTTTTGGGCACATGGACCATTATTATTTCTACCTAGGGAACTTTTGTTTCCATTTGATTCCTCATTCTTTTCTTGGTAGGCTAGTAGTGCGCGTGTTTCGATTTCGCGTTCTTGTGTGCGTGGGCGGATGGATGGATTGCACGTTCGACTTGGTTGGTTTGGTTTGGTTTCATTCTTGTTTTGAGATGCTCATTTGATGTGATGTATCTTCTCTTATTCGTCAACCCTTTTGGGTACCACCCTACTACTCTACCTAGTCTAACCTACATATTGCTTTGCAACTAGTATACTACCGTAGTAGCTATGTAGGTAGGTTAGGTATATAGGTATCTAGATAAGGTAGGCTGCATATGCAATGCACGACCGACAACCCGATAGTTGCCGCCTTGCATCCATACATACATACATGCATGCATCTTTTAGGTTCAGTACCTCCACATACCCACGTCGTTAAAATAAAACGCTTCTTCTGACTGTCTATCCTGTGGGAGTCGGAAGGCGGAATCCAAAACCTCTATCACAACGACTATTTACTCCTACTACGAAATACGTCCTGTCATTGTACTTTAAACTCTGCGTATTTGTCGCGTCGCTTTCGGCTCCATGCGATAAGTAAGTAGATATGGCGTCGGAGTTCCGAATAGCCTAGTTAGGTAGATGTGGTAAGCTGAGAGAGACTAGATTATACATTCTTCCGTTCCAGCGGTGAGGCTTATTATCATCGTCTATAAAATTCTTTTCTTGGTACAATCTTCTTGTCTATTCGCCACGTGCGAGTGGACTAACCTAGTTTATTTTCTTCAACGCAGAGAGAAATAACTGCCAAATCCCGGAATGCCAATGACTTGTCAACGTATATATGTACGGGGCATTAGGTAGGTACTTTGTTAGCTCTACGTACTCCGTAATCAGTCTGGCCATATGGCTTATTTAGCTGATTCTCTGACTGGCTGTCACAGAGACGTTTCCTTATCTTGGGGAGAAGTTGATTCGTTGATACACATGTTTATATTTCTGTCAGAATATAGACTAGGCGCGAGCCCTACGACACTTGGCGCCCATCCTTCTCTTCTCTTGTCTTCCTTTCTTTCTTCCTATCCTTTCGTCTTCATATCGTCTCTTCCTCCAGGCGTTATGGGAATGCCTGTGCATTATCGCATCAAGAAACGGGTGGATTTACTAGTCACTAGCGTGATAGAAAAGAACCATGGTCATCAGCGGACGCTTTCAGCAGCCGCTATAATCGGAATGTAGACATATATGTAACCAATAAATTAGTGTGTCCTCGCTTTGCCCAGCTCAAAGCATCCACAGAAAACTGATGTGAGACATTAGCACGTTTCTTGTCGTCGCGGCGCTCATGTGACATTTATTACCTACTTATTTATTAGTATGGCGAAGCTACTGGAAGTAGGATATGTGCTTAAGGTCCTTGCCCAATGAAACGAAGTGACTCTTGACTCACTCCTGTCGACTTACACATGGCTACTTATATATTGTAATTCCCATTTTTCGGTATACCCACCTGCCCCACGACGCTTCTATTTATATATACGTTATAGAGAGAGAGCCCGGAATACCTATTTTGACCTAAGGAATACTCAGCGCGCTGCTCATTCGGCCGCTCTTTCGTCCGATGATCAATCTTGTATGCGGCGGAGCAACCGCCCGGTAGTTAAGTACCTACATAAGTACCCGTATAGATAGGGCGTTGTATGTACTATATGTACGTCAGATCGATCATGTACATGTATACTCCTTCTTGGCTTTTCGGTGCCGTCCTGCTCACGAGTTGCAGCGATCAGCCCTATGGTGGCGTTCAAAAATACACCACCTTGGTGTAAGTACTCGGCTATGTAGCTTGGACGCAATCGGCTTCTCATGCTAAGCTGGTTTATTATGTAGATGGCTGGTCTTACCTAAGTAGTCTAGATTCTACTGATCGGAAGAAAAGAGAGATACTGCGTGGGTAGTCTTGAAAGCCTCAACGTTCGGCGTTACCGAGCTGACTGATTGATTGTGGGGGTGGCGGTCACTATGTGCACCAACGTCTTATTTGTGTACGGGCGTAAGGACTTGTTTGTCTGTTGTGGGCGAGAAGGTTTGTATATCGACATGTCTAGCTAGATATTCCCTTGAGATAATCAACTCGAATCAAAATTCGCCATTCACTAAAAACCCCCGTTTTACGGCATAGTCTGCCCATGGAGTCAGTTATTTATGTATATAATACGAGTACGGCGCTCTTAGCTCTAATATAGACGAGTGTACAGTTATAGAGCCAACAGCTTCCGAGTCCTAGACGCGCTGGTTCGTCTCCCATACTACGTACGGTACCGAGGGTTAAGACTAACAAGACAGACTTCGGGATTTCATCATTCCGGCGCAGCCTAGACCCTCGGTGGCTTATTCTTGAGGCTTGTCAAAGGAATCACAAGGAAGGTTAGGTAGACGACTGCGTGTAACTAACAAAACTAACTTACCTAGGTAATTATCACACTAACCCAGCATTTACCAATCATTGAGGATGAAACAGACCTCGCGTCTGTCGCCGAGACACCTGGGTTGGGTTAGGTGAGTAGATAGTCAGAGTGAAGAGGCGGGATCCTTTCGTACGTAAGTACTTAGCGAGCCCCCCACAGTTCCGGCGGCTTGGGACTCATTTGCTCTAAATGGAATTTGCCAAGGTAATAATAATATCATCAAGATAGGCGTTTTGCTTACAAGAGCTTGTAAAAAAGGGTTGATTCTACTACCGGCTTATCTTTCAAGAAGCATGCTGGAGTGACTGATAATGCGGCGATCTGAGCTGCTGTAGTCATCCTTTACTTCGGGTTTAATCGCTAAACTCATTCTTATACCCGTTAATTTCCACGGACTTACAGAAGTATACAGATGTACCAGACGTGAGCTGCTAAATATTCCATATAGTCATCTAGCACCTAGTTACTATGTGTCTGGGCTATACGCTGTGTGTGAACTCCACACCCGATGTCAATCATAGACACTCGTTAGAACCATGCACTCTCAAGCCGGAAGGAACGAGATGCATGAATAACCTGTCACTAGTATAGACTAAGTAGATAAATACTACATAAAAGCAGATCATGTGCATGCATACATGCGTTTCCTCCCGATGAAGGAGGAGTAAAACTAAGATAGGTAGATTTTGCGGGGTCGACTACAGAGTGCGGGAGGGGTCCCGTATGTATGTCGATCCTGAATCGACTCTAGTAAGTGTTGAGAATCGCTCAACACCGACCTATCCAACTTATCACGAGCAGTGTTCTTATACCTAGCACTCAAGAAGCAGATATACCGGCAGTGACCAGATAACGTAACAAGAAATAAAAGCCAACAGACATACCTAGTCTAGTGCCTTGCAAACTTGGCGGCAACAATGAGTTCAGAATCCAAGCCCTCGCGCATCCGACAGACCGCGCTGGCAGTCATAGATGCGTATAATGCGTGGGACATGGACGCCATCATGGCTGTGCGCACAGACGATTGCATACAACAAGTTGTGCCCAGTACGTTTTTGTTTTTCAAAGAATCATTATCATAATGGTCCTATACTCTACCTACCAATGATCATCAACCCTTAAGTCGAGATTGAGAAGAAAATGAGTGGAAAAGAATAAATATATCCTGGAGACTAGAAGGAAGGAGAGAGAGAGAGAGAGAGAGAGAGAGAGAGGATAGGAAGAATGAAAGAAAGAAATGCCATACTCACCATCATCAACGCCCTCACCTCATTCGCATGTTCGAAGGAAACCTACCCATCCCGCTCACTCAATCACTCGACTTACACTAACCCCACAAATTAACATAACCTAACCCCTTTATCCACTAGAATCCCTCGGCCGTTCAGAGATGAACAACGAGGAATACTACAAGTTCTTCGTGGCCTTTTACCCGCACTTCAAAGACTTCAAGGTGACGGTGCTGGACCTGGTCGAGGACGCCGCGGCGAACAAGGTGACCGTCTGGGCGCGGAGCAGCGCGTCGACGCCCGTCGGTCCTTATATTAATGAGGTGGGTTCAGCGTCTCTTTCCCCTCCTTCGTTTCCTCTAAACAAGTGGGTAGAATATGGAGAGCAGGGAAGAGACCAGAAGATAGAAAATGAAGACGGGAATCTAAACACTTCATTATCGTATATCAATTTCCACATCTAACAGAACAACTCGCCCTACGCGTAGTACATGCTCCTCTTCCACATGAACGAGGCCGGCGACAAGATCACCCGGTTCTACGAATTCGTCGACTCGGTCCAGAGCACCACTTTCTTCCCTAAGCTCCGGGAACACATCGCCGCCCAGAAAGCGGCCCCAGCGGTGAATTAAGAAAGAATTCAGAGACATTATAGCATAACTAGTTAGTGTACTTTTCTCAGAGAATCGCTCACTCATAATTGGTTCTCTATGGTGCAAAATCGGTTGTAAGAAGACAGATAGAAGCGCTTCTCTAATACTTCTATTTACCCAAATTCTACTCTTTTCGGAACTCACTGCTTAAATAAAGTATGTCGTAGAATGTGACCCGTCTAGCTTGGCGATATTTTCTTTTTCTTGGATACCCATGTCAAACGCCGCCAACGCCATGCCATGATGCAACAAATCCATCCCCATACGAATACAGTACAAAGCCGAAGCAGCAACTTAATTCGACCCATCATCCTCTACTTCTTCAAAAGACACGGCCTTGGCTTTCCCCTTAGTCCTCTTGGTATCCGCATCCGACTTCTCGCTGTCACTGTCGGAGTCGGTCGTATGTGATTCACTCTCTGACTTGTCTTCGCTTCGCACATTATCATTGCCAGCAACAGATGTCGCAGATGATTCATCTCGGTAGCCAAAAGGCAGCTGAGAGGAACCCGCCCGTTGGGGTATCACTGGAGTAGGCGCAGCAACATGACTGTGCTCTCTTTGTATGTGAGAACTTGAAGACTCAGGATTTCTACTGCTAGCCCTACTCGGTATGTCGCCACCCCTAACAGAAGCTTGCATAGCAGGCGGTAGACCAGGGGGGCCTGCAGCGCCAGTCGGGTTATGGGCCATATTATTTCTAGCTGGGGCCTCATTAATCTGGTGTTGCTGATGTTGCATTCCTTGGGGCGTGCTGGTCGAAGTAGATTGAGCCCCACCATGTGGTGCCGATTGAGGGTCATGAAGCCGCTGAAGAGGCAAGAGGGACCAACCGGCAGGGATCGTTATTCCCTCTGGAAGATCTGGGCTGCCCGAGGGAATAGCCGATGTGTACTGAGCACCTCCGTGTCTCGTAACGGCGGGTTGGGGGGCGTGTACGGATGGGAAAAGATAAGGAGAGTGTTGGGCTAAGTGGTAAGTGTTCAAGCCTCCTTGGACGACTTGATTAGCAACACCACTCGGGACTTGTAACTGTATTTGGCGAAGTCGGTTCAACTCTAGCGTCAAAGCATACAGGGTCTGTAGTTCGGCCTGGGTTGTTTGCAAGGCATGCATCTCTTGCTGTATTCGATTCGAAATATCCTGAAGTTGAGCCTGCATGCTTTCTATATTGCCGAGACTTTCAACGGGGTGGGCAAGTGGAGCAGCAGCGGCTGGTGTTGGCAAGGCAACATGGGCGATAGGTTGGTTACGCATACGGTCGACTAACTCATTCGGATCACCACCCTGAGCGAATCCGAATTGGAGTGGCCCAAACCGGTATACACGCAAGTTACCGCGAGGCTGGCCTGGCTGTGGGCCACCGCGGTCGCCTCCTCCGCCGGGCACGATCGGAGCTGGGGCCGGAGGCTGGACCCCGAGGTTGCCGCCCTGAGCGGCACCGGCACCGACTCCGGCTCCAGCTCCACCAGCAGCAGCATCCGGCGCAGGAGTGTCGGTAACAACTGGACGCCGACATGTAGGGCATACTTGTTGTCTCTCCAACCATCCTTTCAGGCACCCGAAATGCAAGATATGTTCACAGGGGAGCTTCTTTGGCCGAGACCGCTCGACTGCACCCGGGGAAGATGGGTCCCATGGTCTCATCTCTTCTCTGCAGATAATGCAAGTGTCTTCCCTTGCAAGGTCTTCCTGGGTAGCGTCTGGATACTGGTTCATATCTTGGAGAGCCTGACGGTACCGGAGGAGGGCACCCAAACGTTTTATGAACGAGCGGGCCGTCATGAAGAGATCACGCATTATGTGAATCGGTAGACCATAAAACATCGTAAGAATCCCGAAGAATACCGTGTAGATACCCAGCTTTAAGAAATCTGAAGGGTGTTAGACTGAGCAGATTGAAATGTGACTCTATACTAGTAAACATACCTATCATAATATCTAGGCTCAGGACCCAGTGACCCTTGGATTCCCAGCCAGGGACTTCAATATCCATCTCGTCGATGTCGTCTTCATCCGGCAGTTCTTCTTGTCTGGCAGCCTCAGCCTCAGCAGCATCGTCAGACTCTCGTCGCCGTAAGATGTCATTACGCTGTTCCTTAACCCGTCTCCGCTGCTCCGCGAGTCTGGACTGGGTCTGTTGTTTCACGATCCTGGTTTCGACGACAGAGAAAACATAGCGAATAGTGGTGCGGAAGGAGCAGGCAGTTAGGATGGCGAACTCGAAGAGAAACATGACCATCATATTGGGACGTGCTTGTTGGATGACAGTGCGAACGGCGTACGTGAACAGCCAGATATCGTAGGACATACTGAGGAAAAGGGAGATGGTAAGTCGTGTATGGAATAACCTCGGGTTGGCCGGCGGTTGTTGCTCCAGGACCTCAACACGGCCTTCGCCTATCCATTCCCACACCTTGCCGGTGACCAAGGCTGTGAACATGACGAGAAACCAGGCACTGACCTCTTCACGAAAGATAGTCATGGCGAGGCAGGTCTCAGTGACAGCGAACCAGGCTTTCTCGTAGAGCTGTTCGGTCTCGACAGGTCGGAGAGGCCCGTAGCATAGTCGCTGGAGACCCCAAACGAAGGAGGCATACACTAGTAGGATGAGGTTGACCAGAATCTATGGACCGGTTGGCGAATTAGTAACGTGACATGGACGATGATAGCGTACCCAGAGGAAAGCACGAGGGGAGGCGAAAGAAGGGTGCGAACCATCAAGCTAAGGTTGTTTTGCGATAAGTAGACCATGACAGAATAAAAGTTGGCGCGTTGATTGAAGGCATAGGCAACCACGCCGGTGGCCAGCGCCGTCGAGGCCTAGGATAGGCGGGATAGTTAGCTTTAAAGGACCATCATCACGTATCAATGGTGCATGAAAGCAAAGCTTACCCCAGCATACCACAACAGGCGCATTTTTAGTGATAAAAGGAGGCAAGGGGGACGGAAGAAGGCGAGGGATCCTGATGGGTTGATTAAAGCTGCAGAGGGGCAGCTAGGTGCCCATTATTTCGGCGGAGGACGGGTTAATTCAAAGTAATGAATCTATCGAGATGCTTGCTCTGGCGGAATGGTATCTAAAGAGTTGAGTGGTTGAGGAGTTCCAAGGAGTGCGAGGAATGGAATTAGATACACATTGTGATGATGCCACCTGTTGTATATCGCAGTATCCGGCGACTAGGTTATCGGTGGGTACCTTACATACCCCTGCCAGCCAACCTATGGAAGCTGTGTAGCCAGGTACCTCCTTAGCTTAGGAGCACCCCAAGATGAAAGGCATCGGTTAGCGGCTTTGGTGTTTGAGGCGTGCCAATGAGCCGGGAGCGATCATTGATTCACTGGGTCTACAGGTACTACTACCCTATGTACAAGCTTCGTGCTTATAACCCCTCCTCTCCTCCCTCGGAATGCTGCTTACAACACCTCAAGAAGTACCTAGGTAGTAGCTAAATGATTGTACACATGAAGTAATACTTACTTAGCCTTAAAAGCTAGGTCGTTATTGCTCGCTATATCTATTACCATATTAGTAGACCATATTTGGATTTCGTTTGTTTAAAGTTTATAAGCTCTCTGTCCCACGGAGAGAAAGGCTTCTCATGAAGGGCGCGCAGTGATGTGATTCCACCAGCACCCATGTTTGGAAGGAGCAGAGCTTCTAATTGGTGTAAGCTAAGAAAAGTATCGGCTTACAGTATATATAGATGTGTGTACTGTGTGGATATACCTTCTCCCCGCCTGATCATATAGTGTATATTTGGTTGGCCTTACACCTGGGTACAGCAAGTACAAACTGGATGAGTAGAGCTGATATTTTACGACATGTACTTGCAGCAGACAAGGCTTCTGTTAAAAAAAGACTTCTTATCAGCCCAACTGTGTTATACCTATATGTATTTTCTTTCAACATCTGGTCTACCGGTTTGTTCCTTTCTTGCATTCTAGACCTCTTCTAACCTTTTCGAACATTCACACTCAGTCTAGTAATTAAACCGTAACATTCCACTTAGTTGCTATTATATTTGTTCTCCAGTGTTGACGCCCGGCCTAGATCGCGAAACCGCGCTGGGTCGCAATTCAAAGTAATGGGAAGCTTAGGGGGGTTAAATAATTAGACTGCTTTGCCTCGATCTTGAGCCTCTCCAAGTTCGTTCTACCATGGCTGTCCGCCGTGTGAGGATAATACTCGCCGTTATTCTCTTCTGGGTGCTGGCATCCTGGTACTATAAGTCATCACGACGAGACGGCGCTGGCCTCTTCGGCTCCATATCCGACTCGACGAGGATTTCTAGTCAACTCCGGTGGAAACGGCTTCCGGACCGACACAAAGTTGATACACTCGCGACTATCCCTACGAACAAACCGGCACGGCCTATCCCACCGATCCAAGCCCCTAGACCGCAAGAGGGCCAGGCTTCGAAAGACGAGCGACTCGCACGGTTAACAGCTGTCAAAAGCAGCTTTTTACACAGTTGGGAAGGCTATAAGAAGTATGCTTGGGGTCACGACGAGATCAAACCAATTACCGGCGCGTTTAAAGACCCGTTCGGCGGGTGGGCTGCCACACTTGTCGATTCGCTTGATACTTTATGGCTTCTTGAAATGAAGGACGAGTTTGATAAGGCCGTAAAGGCTTGCGACGACATCGACTTTTCGACCACGCATGCACGGGACATCAACGTGTTCGAAACCACTATCCGGTATCTCGGAGGATTTCTGGCCGCGTATGAATTGAGCGAGAAGCAATACCCCAGCCTACTGAACAAGTCGACGGAACTAGCTAATCTATTAATGACTGCTTTTGATACTCCAAACCGCATGCCGATTTCTCGTTTTAACTGGAGGGACTATGTAAAGGGCAAACCGCAGAAGGCGCCGTCTACTACTTTGTTGGCCGAGATTGGCTCTCTTAGTCTCGAAATGACCAAAATGTCTCAGCTCACAGGCGATATGCAGTATTATGATGCGATCAAACGGATTTACGATGAGCTGGAAGCCGGCCAGCTTTACACTGATCTTCCGGGCATGTGGCCCGTATTTGTCGATGCCTCTAAGTCGCCCATGGGTTTTAGGGGGGACAGCTTCACGCTTGGTGGCATGAGCGACAGCACCTACGAGTATCTTGGGAAACATTATCTGCTTCTGGGTGGTGCGCTCGAGCAGCCTCGTAGATTGTATGAAAGATTTATCCCAACTGCGAGGAATTATCTCCTCCAGCGAGCTCTGCATCCGGGTAATCAGCCCATTAGCTTTATGGGGGACGCGCGGATGTGGAGCCCAGCCGAGGGCGAGCCACTTGCCGTCACGGCGCCTCGCACGCAGCACCTTACCTGTTTTGCGGGTGGCATGGTCGGACTGGGGGCCAAGTTATTTGACCGGCCGTTCGATATGCAAATAGCTGAAGAGCTTACCGATGGCTGCGTTTGGTCCTATACCGGCACACCGTCAGGGATTGCACCAGAGATTTTCTTCTACATTCCGTGCAGCAAGTCGAAAGAGGACGGGGATGATTGCCAATGGAGTGACAAGCGATGGTACGATGAAGTGAAGAAGTACTGGGCTTCTGGGGAACAGACGGATAGCATGACGGACAAGAAGATTGCCGAGATTATCGAGTCTCGTCGACTGCCTCGAGGGATGGTCGATGTCTACGATCGAAGGTACCAGTTACGACCAGAGGCCATCGAGTCGGTGTTCTATATGTACCGCTTAACGGGAGACGCGATATGGATGGATAAAGCTTGGGATATGTTTACGGCTATCGAGCAACACACGCGCACGACATATGCGGCAGCCGCTCTACGGGACGTTACGATGACAAAGCCGGAGCAGGTTGACAGCATGGAGAGTTTCTGGCTCGCAGAGACGCTCAAATACTTCTATCTGATTTTTGGTGATTGGGAGCTCTTCGATCTGGATAAATGGGTGTTGAATACAGAAGCGCACCCACTCCGGCGAGCTGAGCTATAGCTTAGTCCCCGGGAGTAGGATATAATCCCCCGTTTGTATTATCTCACAGTAACTGATTGTTACATTAATTGTACAAATGAATGAATATACATAAACCCGGGCATCGCAAGAACGGGCTCACGTTTTGCGCTTTGAAATTTACAAATGAAGCCCACCAATTCTGTTGGTGGTTAATGATTTGCAGATTGCCTACATGAACCTTCGTATATCGTGTATGGCGTATGTGGGCGCGGCAGTGAGGTGCCTAAGGAGGGCCGCTAATGAATGCGCCCAGACTTCTTTTCAGGTTCCGAATATGTCCGAGACGATGAAACGCGTACGTGTTGCGGCTTGACGTAAAAGGTACGGGATGCCGGCACCAGCAACTAAGCAGATAAATACTTATTAAAATAGGGGTCCTCCCGCACCTGATTGCTGAAAGTTGACCTTCCTCCCGCAGCTGCCATCACGATGAAATGTGACACGGCGCCGACCATATTGCTCGCCCACTGAGCAACGAGCACCGAGCACCGGCGAGCTTCAAATTGCGAGCTCCCGCGCCAATGACCATCCTCTCTATTTACTGTGTCGACCGTAATCAGGTTTACTCACCCGGCCTAAAGGTTAGCACGGCTTTCTGAGCCTGTGAGCCGTTTTTGTTCAGAATAGGCGGGCGAGTATCCTGTACTAGAGTTATCCATAATGGATGTCGGTCGCTAGTGATGGACAACGGGCTAACTTTCCATGGACAGTACATATATGCGCCTTTTTGGGGGAGATAAGGGCGACGGGAAACGGCGTCCCAAAATACCTAATAGGTATTTGTCACTTGTCTGGCTCTTGCGCCACCTTGCTTCAGTCTGAGAGCGAGGTGAGGTAGGTCCTTAAATACCGCTTACCTATTACTCTGGGTTAGATTATATTCTTTCGCGATTCCCGATGTCTGCCCTCTACCTCATTAGCGCAGTTATTTCCAGTGTATTGGCCACAGCGTCCCGCGCAGTTTGTACACCATACTCGTACTGCCTAATCTGGTGTAGTGATCACGCCGATTGACGGTGGTTTCTCTTATGCGCCATTATCATCTCCGAATCATTCAGTTCATGTTGACAGGGTGGGTCAGAGCGTTGAGATTTTCAACTTACTAAACATTCAGTTCTGGCTTTCGGGTTTCGACTCGCCCTCTGTCGTGTATCATACACACCCACATTTTTAATATACCGGGCGTACCGAGAGACATCCCTTCAACGGTATTCGCAGAAAAGTTACCGACCATGGATCCCAATTTATCTCATACGCTCACTATGCACCCCTCTCCCTTTAATCCGAATACCAACCACAGATCTTCGACGCCTCGCTCTTCCACGCAATCGCCCAGGCCGCATTTTTCGTCGCATTTTCCACCTCCTCGCTATCCTCACTCCCGTGACGACAAGGCCGCTAGTACCGCAGTAGACGCCAACGAGCCCACAGAACTTGACCACGCAACTGCGCGCCATCCTCCGGGCGCTCACCAAAGCGACGTCGAGTCTCAGAACGGATCCTCGCGCTATCGAGGCAACGATCCCTACAACCTGTCTTCGGCTTTCAAGACCGACCAACAGCTCGACGAGATCAAAGCTAATACGTCTCGCAAACGGGATGGTCTTCCCCGTCGCGGCCTGAAATTTAAGAGCCGCGTCACAGAGGTTACCGACTTCTATCGCAACCAGAACGAGACCATTGCGCGTCTTCTAAAATCCGTCGAAGAACACCGCATCGAGGCTCGCCAGGAAGCGGGCGAGGATCATCTGCGCCACCAGATCGCCGTCTGGGCGTCTTTTATTGCAAACATCGTCTTATCCATTCTCCAGCTCTACGCCGCCATTACCTCCGTTTCGCTCTCGCTTTTCACCACTGCGGCAGACTCAGTATTCGATCCTTTCAGCAACTTGACCCTGATTCTGACCCACCGCGCCGTCAAGCGTGTCGATGCCAACCGCTTCCCCTCTGGCAAGGCCCGCCTCGAAAATGTCGGCAATATCGCTTTCTGCTTCCTCATGGGCGCCGTCTCGCTCATTCTCATTGCCTTCTCAGTCGAGCAACTCGCTACACACAAGAGCACCGACCCGGACACGAACGGGTTCCATCTGCCGTCGGTGATCGCTGTCGCCGTGGCCTTCGTGACGAAATTTACACTATTTCTGTACTGCTGGGGTATCAAAGACAAGTACAGCCAGGTGGATATTCTATGGCAAGACCACCGAAACGACCTCCTGATCAACGGCTTTGGTATCCTGACCTCGGTCGGCGGATCTAAGTTAGTCTGGTGGCTGGATCCCATGGGTTCCATTATCCTGTCCGCTCTCATCATCTGCATCTGGACGCACACGGCCTTCCAGGAGTTCAAGCTCCTGGTCGGCGTTGCCGCCAGCGTCGAGATGCAGCAGCTCATCACATACGTTTGCCTGACGCACTCGCCCGCCATCCAGGGTATCGACACCGTGCGCGTCTACCACTCGGGCCCGCGGCTCATCGCCGAGGTGGACGTTGTTATGGATCCGGATTCGACTCTCCGCGACACCCATGATGTCGCTGAGGAGCTGCAGTTCAAACTGGAGGACCTCCCAGATATTGAGAGGGCTTATGTCCACGTCGATTACGAGACTACGCACAAGCCGGAACATGCATTCAAAAAAGACCTATAGGAGCTTATCTGTTACGTTTGACTGACTGCTCTCTAGGCGCATGATGTCCAACGCCATTTGTGCGAGAAAGTGATGTGAAAGGCCTTGGCGACCTCTCCTCGATTAATATATTATTTCATGCACTACTTGAGTTGCACGAGGCGGCGGCTAGATAAACAACAACTACAGAGATGGTATTTTGACTGGATGGGCTTCGCAACATGTATGCAACTATACACGGGCGGTTTTTACCCGTAACGCTCGGAGCTGAGGATCATGCTGCGTCTATTCAAAATGTGTCGTTTATCTGCCACGAACGCGAGAGAGGTCGCTGAACAAGACTTGTTCGATATACAACGCCCAAAACTAGGGTTATTACCTACGCCGCGCCGGGATTCAACTGGAAGCGTGTCACGGAATAGCTTTAGTGAGCTATTTTCCAGTAAAAAAGCATTCCATGGAGCCTTGAGGATCATGCATTTAGGTAAATACAGGAAAGAACCTGCAAAAGCAGATTTAGTAACACAAATAGGTTAAGAAATATATCATATTACTGTAAGTAGTGAATCGAATACAAATATAGCAGGGCCCCCTCTATTAAGGGCTCATATTCATACTACTTCTTTTAAGCTCCCTTTGCTGCAAGGTTTATAACTCCTCCATCCATGTGCCTGCACATACAAGATTATGTAGAGCGCCTGCATACATACGTATATATAGGCAGGGACCAATTTAAGCTTAGAATTTTAAGTATTAACCTCACCTCGAGTCTCCATATAGATTCTCGCGGGCTATTTTGTCGATTTAACCCGTATCCCCAGATCGACGCTGCAAGGCGAACAGGTGACCCAATCCCAAGGGAGTCCCAAGTTTTATCAGAAAAGCGTTTCAGTTCGATGACGTCGGTAGATGTACATACATAGTATAGCCTAGTGGAAGAAGTCAGTAGATGCCCTGTGAACTTATAAGTTATAGACCTTTCAAAGAGAGGTACATCAGGTATATATGGTATTATAGAATCTTTTTATATGGATTTCAAGCCCTGCGTGAAGAAGGGTTTTTATCCTGTGGTATACGGACTATACCTCACTGGCCAGGATTCCAATATGTGGGAGTGCTGTATGTAACATCGTATTGTAGTTCGATTGCTGCGTCAAGAAAAACAACCAAGAGGGCAGAGCAGGGAAGAACGTCGCATTGCGAAAGCTCAGATGGGAAATAGAAATGGTACGGGGAAGCTTGTGTGGGGCCGGTGGGGTGCTCTCGACTATGATTTGTGGACGGCAGCTGTTTTATATGGGGCTTCTTGCGTCATTTCACATCTATAGCTCCTATCATGTATTCTTGAAGTTCTCTAAGTTCAACTCTTATAAGTATGTTGGTTTAATAAGACACATTGAATGCCAGAAAATACAGCATTTAACTGAGCTAATGACAATAATTTAGTTAGATAGTTGCAAGTCATTTAATTTGCTTATTTGATTAGAAAAAAAAAAAAACTGACAGCATAAAGAGCTACTGTACATGATAGGAGCATGATCAGAGCCGCACGGACGTGCGTCGATGTCCATGTTGAGCAAGAAACGCGCATAAGTACAATCATGGGCTGCTTATTGCGTCTACAGATAATATGAAAATTTCGTGTGAGACAGGAGTAGCCTAAACTTCTGCTTCGAGCTCATACTTGTACTTGGACAAACTGATGGCAGAATATAAAGGCGCAATATTTCAATCTGGACTCATTGTATAGACTATTAGAGATACAGATATACAGATCTGTACATAAGGCGGTTATTCTCCATGTTTTAATGGTTTGCTCCTATCGATCGCCCTGTATTATATAGCCCATGCGCGTATATGTATAGACATTGTCTATATGGCAGTGGTACGTACATATTGTACATATACGGCTTGAAGTTGTTTCTATATCACACTGATTTGAACTGGGATTTACACGCAACAAACTTCCTTACGTACCATATCATCACGTACGGACAGTGTAAAAGAAGAAGAAAAGAAGTTATAAAAAAATTTGTCAACTAACAAGCTTAGTAGACTGTATATATATAGTGTGCTTTTCAAGATCTTTTGTACTGGTATACATCGGAGGGTTGCCCGATGCAAAGTGACGCTAAGGCAGTAATAATAACAACGGTGTTGCATCGTCCCGCCAATAATAAGTGGGACGAGCATCAACAACATCGACTTGCCCAACTTCGACCGTGATTAAACTCAACCCTTCATTTAACACTATACCTACAGTGGCCACCACGGTCCACCATGTCCGGCCGAAGCTCTGCCCCCCTCTCTTGAGCAATAATTGTACATCACCTCCAAATCATCTGTCCCTTCTCTGTCGTTCTGCTATGTCGCAATTCTAATTACGATCCAATTCCAATTGTCATGAAACGTAGATTTGTCTCCTTGGACTGGCTACCTCTTATCTTGTCCCGTCTTCTCTTATTAAGCTATAGTATAGTATTTATATAGCTAGTTGACGCGCCAAATACTCGTGTCCTATACAACCGCGTGGCGAAATATTGTATACCTACCTCAATCACTTTCGTGTCCTCGTCGAAAACTCGCGTAGATCATCAAGCGTTTTTCGGGCGCAATGGCTGGCTATGCTGGCGGAGGAGGTGGAGGAAGAGGAGGCAGTGATGGAGAGGATGTGTATGCTACAGTTCGTGAATCCACCACAATAACAACTTCGGCACGTCTTGCTCGAACAAGCATGGATCTCTAACCTTTTGGCCGTACTAGCTGCTTCTGACCGACACTTACTTGCCTGGTATGTCTTGTCCCCCGGCTTTAAACAGCCTGGTTTGCAAATGGGACGACTTCTAACATCGTGTCTCAAGGCGCATTGGTTCTGGCGCACTCCCTTCGCGACGCCGGCACCACGAAGAAACTCGCTGTACTCGTCACGCTCGACAGTGTATCTGCCCAAGCTATTGCCGAGCTCAGGGTAAGGTCGCAGTACCTGCAACCCAGTAGTCGATTTTCGTCGCTAACTTGATGCAAAGTCTGTCTACGACTACATCATTGCCGTACCTCGAATTCGCAACTCGCACCCCGCCAATCTCGAGTTGATGAACCGAACCGACCTACACTCTGCCTTTACCAAGATCAACCTATGGAAGCAGACCCAGTTCCGAAAGATTGTTTATATAGACGCCGACGTGGTCGCGTATCGAGCCCCCGACGAACTCTTCAACATCGCATACCCCTTCTCAGCAGCCCCGGATATCGGCTGGCCCGATCTGTTTAATACGGGTGTCATGGTTCTGACTCCGAACATAGGCGACCACTATGCTATGATGGCTATGGCTGAGAGGGGCATCTCGTTTGACGGAGCCGATCAGGGATTGATCAATATGCATTTTCGCAACAACTATAATCGCATAAGCTTTACCTACAATGTGACACCATCAGCCCACTACCAGTACATACCTGCATATCGCCACTTTCAGTCCAGTATTAATATGGTACATTTCATCGGTTCAGATAAGCCATGGTTGAGGGGGAGGCATGCCAACTTCGGAAACTCACCCTTTGATGAGATGACCGGGAGATGGTGGGCAGTCTACGATCGACATTATCGTGTGCTAGTAAGTTGCTTAAACACATGTGGCCATGTATTGGATATGTTCGCTAACCACTTACAAGTCACCACAACCTACACCCTCCGCGTCTGCTGGACCTTCGGCTGGGCTGATAGCTGGATCTAGTACTGCAACGACAACTATTAGCCCGCGGCTAGAGTTTGTGCAGTACTTCACAAAAGGGGAATTCCAGCCTCAGCCTCGGCAATCTTATCAGGAGCCAAGCAGTAGTAAGCCTTATGAAGGATTGCCCCATGGTCATCATGTTGCAATGCAAGTCCAAGAGCCGGAGCACCATCAGATACCCCACCAGCAAGAGGGTTACAATTACACTCATATCACAGGTGCTCCGGAGCCAATAGCAGTTCGCCAAGTCCATCACGATCATCATGACGCCCATGATCGGGGATCGTCTTGGTCCGAAGTTAAACCCCAGCAATTTAACACCCCCAGTCTTGTTTCTACCGATGTGGTTTCGTCTTCGAGCAATACAGAGGATACTCCAGCTGAGGCTCACGAAGAGCAGTTTCACGCTCAGGAGGCGCCTGTGGTTCCTTCCGAGCCTGAGAAGAATAAGCCTGAACCGTTCCAGCTCACCATGTCAGCCTGGGACGCACAACGGTGAGAATTAACGTTCCTTCTGCACTTTTGGCTACAGCATATTAATAGTAGAACAGGCATCCTCCTCCATCAGAATCGAAGCCAGAGGCTATAAACTTTCCTGCCACTACATATGAGATGTCGAAAAGCTCTCTTCCTTTTGTTCCTCCAGAACGCTATCCAAGCCCTCCGAAAGATATGTGGTATGAGGTTCCGAAGGAATCTCGCACTACTGACACGGGGCCGCTAAAGCCTATATTCCCCTGGGAGGCTAATCGTCCAAAACCATCTCGTGTTTTTGTTGACAGCGTGCCTCAAGTGACTACCATGCCGGAGGCGAATGTTTCGGATGCACCTAGTGGTGAGCCATGGCCCTTGCCCGAAGCGAACCCGTTGGCTGAGTCTACTGCGTTAGAAACCTCTACAATAGAAGGGAAGAGCGAGCCTTTGACTCCTCTAACGCCTGCCATCCAAATTACGCCGGCCGTGGATCTGTGGTCTACGTACACGCGGACTAACGCATGGGATGAACTACCGGAAATCAACCGGTATATGGACTCAATGCAAAAGCACCGACGTACACGGAGTCTCAAGGCCCCCGGGGTAATCGATCTGCCCGGTATCGGCGTAGGCGCGGATGAGGCCCCGTGGCGGCGGCGTGGGAGCAAACTCACCGACTTCCCTAGTGAAGAGGAGCGTCCGAGCTTACCCGTTACTCCTGCGCCTGTCCGTCGGCCGAACTTCTGGGGCGGCGGCTCTGGCATGGGTGGCACCGGCAACGGCCCGTCGCTGCCAGCGGCTGCCGACGTCCCGGGACAAAGCGATTGGGTATGTTTGCACGGAAATCGCTGGACTCCCGCAGACTGCCTTTGCGATTTGGCTAACGTCCTGCGTGTTCACAAGGACCCTGTGGCGCAGCTTGAAAAACTAGCTAAGCAACATAGCGAGCAACTGCTAGAGAAGCTCAGTAGCACCACCGGCCGAGACAGTAGTGATCTGCCACCTCGGCTGCTACCTTTTGGTTCTGAGAAGCTGGCATCGCCGACATACGTGGCACAATCGCCGAAGATGATTAGCCCGCAACCTGTCAAAGCGAGCTCAACGAGTTCAAGCTCTGTCCTTAATTTCGCACCAGATTCGGAGGCAACGCCGCGAGCATCTCCACGGCCTCGACCGCAGTCTTCTGCTGCGAAAACTGTTGTTGCGGGTCCAAGTAGCCCGGGCGGTCAGAGATGGGCGTCTGGGAACGAAGAGACCGTGCCCGCTCCAGGCACTGCATCTTGAGACCTATCATCGTCCCTAGCTAGGATTGTCAGTAGCTTCATGATTCATATCACCCTTCACTACCGTTGAAATAACTTCGGGTAATATGTTTCCGAATAGGAACGCTTTCAGATGATGATATGCATGGTTGGTGGGGGTGTACGATATAACTCGAAGCGTTGGCTTCAGAAGGGGCAGCATAATGAGTGGGAAGAAGAATTGCGAAAGCAGAAGCTCTGACTTCCCATCTTCCCGGGTACCTCCTTACTTTAGGTAGGTAACAAGGAAGGGAAGGAACTTTGCCACTGCATATATAACCATACTTGTGTTTTATCATTACCTTTTGGCACTCGACATCCATTGCGTTACTTTAGTGGGGAGGAAGCACAGGATCAAAATAGTATAACATAGCATAACGTTGTATGATATAAGAAAGTACTACTATTACTGTTATCAAGAGCATCTGTTATCTATGTGAAGCAGGTCCCAAGGATAGATTCCTATGAACATGTTGATATTTCCCAACTTCCCTAATCATTCTATATGTAAGTAACTAAGGTGTCATATAGAGATGAATGATAACCCAGTAAGTAAGTAATATCGGTCTTTACTAGATGGATAAGATACACCCAGAGGCGGCTGTGTTACTCTTGGACATTAATCGATGCTTTCCGTCAGACGCCGTAAGCCATAATACGTGGAAACCAGTGAAAACCCCGACACTAGACAGTTATACCCCTGATATGACGAAGTCTTGATGCAAGTACCGGCAGTGAATACTATGATATGCGAGGGCCTTTTTTATCTAAATCGTAGTAGTTAGGTTCTTACCCGGGTACGTCTATAAGCTACGACTTTGCAATCGACGTCGACACCGGTGATGAGTCGAGACGAAGTGTTCGTACCAAGTGTTCATGTAAGCTGGTCTCGACACCCAGGAACCGAGACATTATTTCCGCCTTCCCTAGCCTAAATGTTACCCTTCGAGTTGCCGTTAACCGTGATGCGACCCTCCTCCTCCTCCTCCTCCTCCCCCTTAACCACGCCGTCCGTTCGAAAAGCCTCGACCCGGACATAATCGTCAGGGGGTTCCGCAATCGTGGTTCAATCAGCCTAGCGCCGGCGGTGAAGAGAGAGAGATAGAGAGAGGGAGAGGTTCGGTCGAATCAACTGACTCTATGTTATGTAGTCATCCGCCATTGATCTACATGCCGTGTTACGCTCCCAAATGCAACTCTATATACAAATCCAAACCCCAGATATAGGATGCTACATATCTTGGTAAAGTAACCCACCCTTTTCGGATAAGCTGACGACGTATGGGAAAGCAGTGATACCGTATTAAGGCGGTAAGAGGAAGAAGAACACTTAAGAGTACTTTCTTATATACCGGTGAGCAAAGCAGCAATCATGAGGTTCATGCAAGTTTGTCTTGTCCTGTACTTGTCTTCCTCGTAATAGATTACTCGTACTTGGTGGAATCAGATATGCTTACCCTTTCTTGCTCGCATCGCAGTGCGCATCTTGTCTACCCATCACCAAAGGATTGAGATGGAAGGAGCGGGAGAACCTGTGCCGGTATCGTCGCAAGAGCATATTTGTTGTCGGCCTTGGCAAGTAAATAATACGCGTATATACATCTGTATGGCACGTAAGTCACTCACCACATGCATTCGGAGGTCTAGACGCGACGGTTGCCGAGATGGGGGCGGAGTAGGGGAGGGGGAAGAGACGCTCTACTACGCAAATAAAGAAGCGGTCGGTACAATTATTCTGCCAGTATTACTTTCTAATAGTTCGACATCTCCAAGAAATAGATAGATAGTATCGTGTAGGTAAACCAAGAATCTGTAGGTGAGTGTGGAGTTGAGGTAGGTTACCTACTCGAACCCATCTCGTTACGGACACAGTATGAACAGTTACCTGCCTACCAGTACGTCACGGGATACACAAGACGGACGCAGTTAACCTTATGTCGCCTATTGAGTATGTGATTCCACGTTTACCGCAATTATTACTTTCAACGTGGGCATGCGGCTCCCGAAGCTACGCACGTAAGTATGTACATCTTACATCTCACGGCTTGGACGACGGGGCAGCACACTCTCCATTGGCCGTTGTCATACTCGCTTAAACATCGGTGTAAGCCGTCAGAGATATCACCTACCTACCTATCTATCTACCTACATCCATTCGACGAAGGTCTAGGTAGGTAAGGTACCTATCTAATAAGAAATTGAAAGATACTTGTCACAAAAATAAACGTATGGACAGAAACTGATAACCGCCAATCCTTCCTGTACCGTAAGTGTCTACCGTGAATACTTGAAATGACGATGGTCTTGTATCCATCGATGCAATTTCCTGCATACATACTTCACATGCAAGCCACGGGACTTACATATGATAGCTACGCCTCCTGCATCGACCTATGTATGTACTTATCCCACATGGCTTTCGACAAGCATAAGCATGTACATAGGTACTGTACGTAGATAGTGAAGTGAGGAGAACGAGGAGACGATAGAGAGCGTTCCGGGCTTACACGACAATACGCGACCTGCCTTAACCTAATTAGTAGTAGTTGGCGGTTATTTCCAAGCCATCTGAGTCCATAATTAGGTGGAGGACGTGGGAGGTATGCGGTAGGTGTGTACGTATGTGCCTTATTAGTGGTGTAAAAGAACGCCAAAAAGAAAAGGATTCGCAAGCGCCGTAGAAGAGAAATGCAAGACGCTGGACTCGGACGCAAGCACATAGCCACAGGCAGAGGGAGTGGAGTTGGGAGAGGGGAGTGAAGAGTGAGAGAGTGGGATGGGAATGGGGGTTAGAGAGGGGATTCGCAAAAAAAGCAATAAGGCGTTGAGGAGGAGATACCTAACCTGGGGTTACTTACCTACCTCTGCAAAATGCGAAAGAAGGCGGTCAAGTCCGCGCACCACCACCCATCACAGTATTTTTCGCGCCGAACACAACCCCCAATAAGAGAGGTACCTTTCTTAACCTAGACGGTAATGAGGATTCCTCATTAGAAACGAACTGGAGGCCTCGTCCGTGGTTGCATGAAAAATGATATCATTTTAGAACAAAAGAAAATAGAGAACAAAAATAACGGATGAAATGACATACGTAACAGGTATCGTAGTGCAGATTGGAGAACGCGAACTTGACCAACGGCAATCTGAGACTTCCAAACCGTCGCGACTTACCGCTAGCACGACCACCAATAATCTGCCCTACATACGTAGTTACATACATTGGTTCAATCAGCATGCCAAGATAGAAAAGATTACCTAAAGTAATGAAAACCAAGCATTAATTTATCATTAGTCCGAATGAAGCGGTATGCAAATGTCAATCAATTCCATTCAATCAATAATATCTAGAAATTGGTTTAACTCGGAGGGGTGGTCGTGCTGCGAATCGGTGCGGCCGATATACCGATGCGACAAGGGAAAAAAAGAGAAGTCAAGACAAGACGCGACAACGCAAGAATTGCCCTTTTAGGGAACAAATACCCGCTGTCTAGAATAAGTATGTAGGCGTACAGCATCGCAGCGTACACACGTTCCGCGCATAGCCTACCCAGACTACCCAGACTACCTAGTCTAACAGACAAACTAAAAAGACAAGTGCTTTTTAGCTAAATAAAAACTACCTATCTGCGGGCACCATCCAGTCCCCAGCGCAGTAGTTTAACAACCCCCCTGTTCCCAAATCTCCTATTGGAGGCATCGTGTGTGCTGAAAAAAGAAAACTGCCTACCAACCTACCTGCCTGCTGCTGCTGCTGCTGCTGGGGATGAGAAGCATGTCAAAGCCTAGGATAGTCTAAAATCCCATACATAGACGAGGAAAAGAAGAGACGAACCGGGAGTTCCTAGTCGACTGGCTTTGTCTGCAAGGTATAGGTATAGGAGTGGGGAAAAAATGCGCGGGTTCAGCATTCAGGTGTCATTGTTCCCTACGTACATGACATGACATGACATGACATGATATACTACCTACCTAGCTACCTACAGTACGGCTAATATCCGTATATACATATCTGTATATACTTAGGTAGTGCAGAAAATAAGGTAAGAGACAGAAAAGTTATACATCCGACAATGGATGCTACCTACCTACCAATCTGACTTGCCCATGTAGTGTTCTTCACCTTTAGCCGTGGAATCGCTATCTCTGGTTCGGTTCAGTTGGACCCCGTCCGACCAATTGGCTTGGCTTAACCTATAGAGTTGCAAAGTTCGAACTTCACGATTCTAAACTTGCTGCTGTACTTGAGCACGGTAAGGTAAGGTAAGGTACCCATACTTAACGTATATACAGTATAGGAAGGTAAGTAAGTAAAGTAGGTAGCTGAATGACCTTTACGCCAAAGCAAACGGACCAAATCTGATTGTTCAACAAGTAGACCAGCCAATGGATGTATAATGCAGATACATAGACAAAGAAACTCGTACAAGGATCCGTATCAGGATCAGGATCAGGTAAACTCGGTACCTATCATTTCATTCATTACCCCCTTGGCTGTTTTGCTTTACTTGCATGTGGTAGTTAGCCGCCTGCTGGGGAATTTTGCGGGTACCAATAAGAAACTATAGGCAAAAGAATGTCTTAAGGGAAACGCCAATCGCGATATGTGATTCATGTGTCTTTCTAGAACGTTGTTCTTTTGTCGGAAAGTAAGGTAGGCAGGCGGGTAGATCATGACGATATAGGTAGGTAAGGGATGCTTACCTATGTTCCAGGGACTCACTAACTGCTTCGAGAAGAACGGGCGAGACATGTGGCTGGCATTAGATTAGTATCGGAGCTAGCAGTATGGGAGAGGAATACCAATGGCCGAGTTGCTTCACTTCACAGTAGATTTATGATGAAAACGTTTCTTTCTCATATGGTGCTATCTCCATTATATATTTCAAGACAAGTCATTGGTATTATTACATCTGGGTATCTTCGCCAAAGCAACAAACTGTCTATGACTTCTTCTTTCCTTTCCCCCCGAAGATTTGTACGGCCGTCCGTCAAATGAAGAGAGAAAGCAAATAAATAAACATGTGAAATAGATGAACAGATAATGTAAGTAAAACAGCAAAGACAGAAAGCCGCCCATGAACCCAAAATATACTCGTTTCGTGACTGGATTATCCCTAGATTATCCCTGGCTATATGTAAGCTTAATGTCATCCGTCAATCCATCCCTTCCATCCGTCCAAGAGAGTTCCCAAAGCGAGATATGCAGAGTGAGTAAGAATATACCAAGACGCCCATTGCATGCTTTCGCCCCGTAGTAGTTATATTTCAATGTACATGTAAGTCCAGGCCGGTTCATTCGTAACTGGCCATGCTGTAAGAAGCAATAAAAAAAATAAAAAATAAGTCTATATCCGTTTTGATCGTTCCGGTCGTCAAAGATATATGTTCCTTTTCCTTCAGTGAGGAACGAGGGGGAGGAGTGGTACGTAGTATATGGTGTATGTTATATGTGGCGAGGTGGGAGTTGGTTTTTATGTACTTTGATGAACCGGGAGAAATACATTTACTGCCCGCTCATCTCGATCATTCGGGCCATGTCCTCTTCTGTCGGGTCGTCCGAGATCCAGATGCCCTTCTCCTGTGGCGTGGCGTTGTGGAATCCCTCGACACGCCTCATCGTGTTGACGTCGAGGTCCGTCACGTAGGCCCGGTCCGATAGCTTGACGCGCACTTCGTGTTCTGTAGAGAGCATCATGTCGTCCTTGGCCAGTCGTCGAGGCCCGTCGAACACGGTGAGAACTCGCTTCTTCTGGGTCATTTGGGTCTTGTCGAACCCCCATGATGGGGGGTAGTTCTGTCGACTTTTGCGACCCTTGGTTTTGGTCGTCAATGGCACGCCACCGCGAGAATGTGTCATGCCACGCGACTTCTGCACACCGTTAGGCGGATTGCCCTTTCGTTTAGCAGGAACCGTCAACTTCCTAGCCCGAGCCGCCTCATCGAGCAGATCATCTTCCTCGCCCATCTCGTCCTCCTCTTCCTCATCTGACTGAGAGGCAGTCTGGGTAGTCAGGGGCAGTTGATTCTTCTCCAGCGTCTGCTTGACGTCCTTGTCATCTTCCACCTCGGCTAGACGCTGGGCGTTGATAGCTTCGGCCGGATCTTCCTGCTGAACAATACGAAGAACACAGTCATCGAGATGCTCATAGAAGTCCTGGGCGTTGGAGAAGGTGGCAGAGCAGGTTGAACATTTTCCGGTCGCATCTGGCGGGTAGCCGGTCAACTTCTTGCCGCTGTTGGCAGAGGGGGATGTCTTCTTTCGGCTATTGGGTGGTGTCTGCTCCACCGCGTGTACTGCAGTTAAGTGACGTTTGAACACATCGGCGCGGTTGAAAGATTTCTCCGCGGCAGATCCAGACCCCGGGCAGAAACCGCATACCATCGTACCCTTGTAGTGGGTCAATGTGTGCCTGTTCTTGTCATACTTGCGAGCGAAGCCCTTCACGTGATATTCGCACGTCGTGATGGGGCACTTCTCTGGCCTCTCGGTCTGATGTGTCAGCATATGAGCCTTCAGATCTTTGAAGGTCTTGCCGCAATCAGGGTGAGGGCACCGCTGCTTTTTCTCGGACTCATCACTGTTGTACGAAAACTCGTGCGATTGGTAAGAGACGCTGGGCCGCCGTCCCGTTGGAGGGATGGCAAAGGGACTATACTGCTGGTGGTATGTGTGCATATATGGGCTTTGGCTCCCATTTCGCATGGCCGGCGCGGGGGATGTGGCGCCGGAGAGAGCGGGAGAATGGGGATATGGGTTTTGAGGTGAGTAACCGCTATGATCATAGGCTGACATTGGCGGTGCCATGGAACCCCGGATCTCGGGGTGAATGAGGGATGGATCTGAGTAGGCACGTCATTAGTACTTGTCCCGAGACGACTAAGGAATGTGATATTTATCCATCCAACATAGTACAAGTTGGTACTGAGCGTATAGCAAGAGGAAGATAAAAGAAAAGAGGCCTCTCAGGAACGGAGTGGCAGTGAACATAAAAGTGGGCCTCTTAGGCGACCATTGAAAGGCGCAGACATGCTATGTCCGCAATAGCCTATGGGACCCGCCTCGGTGCAGGCGAGTTATAGCCGGAGTACTCCGCTGGAAACAGCTCACTTGGCGAGCACCCCCTGCCAATCAAGGCTGTTCTAAAGCTTGTATGGAACCGAAGGTCCAATTGAGGGTCTCAGAGAGAAAGGGAAAAGCTGTAAGAGAAAACAACAGTCTATGGAAATCGTGACATATGAAAGAATGTGCACTGGGTAAATGAAACTCGACAGATAATTGGCTGCATGAGAGATTCGCGCCGACTCACCAACAAACGTTGATTTGCTGTCAAAGGTCATGGTAAAATCTTCCATACCTGGGCCGGTAAACGCCGAGTACTCTGTCCCTGCGAAGTATTCGCCCGAACCCACGATGCTTGGGTTGACGTTCATCCCCGACTGGGGGTAGTCGGGAATAAAGCCTAGCTGGTCGTGACTCGAGTTGGGCGACCCCACTGTCGATGATGGTGCTGATGGTGCCGAGGCGGTTGACAGGTTGGAAGGTGGCATCCGCAGTTCGCCGTCCTCGGGGTAGAGGCCTGGTGATGTCCTGCCGCGTAGCATGAATCCGTTCATATCCGTGTGTACCGGTCTGTGGTCGTACGCGGGGTTGGAGGTGTACTCTTCCTGTGGGCTGCGGGAGAAGCCATATCCGCCAGGGCTCATGCTCATGTCCATTATTGGCGATGCGTAACCAGCTCTTGGTGTGGAATCCGGGTAGAGGGTGAAGTCCTGTTCATGGCTTGGCCGATGGAACATTTTGTATGACTGGTGAGAAGCTAACGCCATCATGTCTGCTTGCGGGATGCGCCGGAGAGGTAATTCGAGTTGTTACAAGCGCGCTATGAAGTTGGCAGCCCAGTCAGTCCCATTCACATAAAGCTGAAAGGTAGGAACACCAAGACTTGAGAGAAGGGGAGAATCAAGTCTCACATTCGCGCCGTTGGTTCCTTCAAGGCCAAACACACACACAAAGTCTAATGTGCTGGGCTGCAGGAAGGTGTCGGAGCAAGCGCACGATGCCAGGTTGGAATGCGAACCCAACAAGGTTATGATTATAGCCGTCCCGTCGAAGCTGTCTCGCGATATCCTATTAACGTTTCCTTCTACGTGCCGCAGTTTCGCTTGGTCGTGACGGTTAACGGGTGGTGGGAATGGCGGTACAGAAGAGTGGTCAAGTATCCTTGGGGGTGAACGTTCTATATGAACGCAAGGTAGGGTGTATATGTTTATATGCTTATATGTATAGTACGAAACGAACGGCAGACAAGGAGGAGCTCTGTCGATGATTGTCGTGGCAGTCAGTAGTTGCTGAGCTGTTGATGGAGAGAGGTCTCTTGGTGGTGATGTTGGGGGCTCCAAGTCTTATACCTATTATACAAGTTGCATTCTGTCTGGCCGTCGGGTGGGCGTCTCTCTCGACGGGATCTAGTCCATCTACATGTGGGTCGTAGGGCAGGACGATCGAGTGGATACCGCGAGCCAGCACACGGTAACAGGGGTCTTGAGTATACAATGTACTTTGAAGGTACGTACTTTCATACACCCCTGTCTCCATCCCTGGTCAGCGCCAGGGGTGTTTCCCAGGAGAGACAGCGAAGCAAAAACGACAGGGATGGGACGCACATGGGTTACAGAAGAGGAATGGGGCCGCCTGAGATGGTTCTTCTGTGTACCAATGTACTTATAAGTGTGGTGTGTGGGTACGAGTGTGAGAGTGAGCCACTACTAGGCTTGGAGCAGTAGTGTATTCTGTATGGATATGGGCAACGAAGCGGTGGAGGAGAGCCGGCTCCCTCTGGTGCCGGAGATGGGATACCTACTGTACCTCCCTACCTAGCAGATTAGGCACAGTCGAGTTTCTGTAGGTACTCCAAGGAGTAGGAAGGCTCTAGACTGCTAACCTAACCTACTGACCTACTGACCCCCCCTATGCTGTGCAGTACTTACGTTGCCTCTGGCTGCGGTACTGTAGGTACATAACAATACAGGCATGTCGTTCCCTCATTATGAAGAAAGTGATGGTGTGATGACACCAGGGACTAGTAGAGGTGTACCATGTAAAGGTTGTGCTGTGCTTAAACTGCCCACTGCCTAGGGCAAGTGACTGAGCAAGTGACTTTCCAAGCACTTGACCGCTTTATTGAGACTCTTTTCTGTATGCTGCCTATCCTGTCGATACTGTATGACATAGAAAGGCTTCAACCTGCGTTCTCGCAGGGTGCAATGGGCACGACCGTGTGGTTGGATTTCGTGCTTGCCCACTAGCACGACTAGCAGCTCTGCCTCCGCAGTCTGGCATCTTGCTTGTTAAACAACCGCAGTTCTTAATACATTGGGTACAAAGTCTGCCTTGGATGCGAGTAGTATAGTAAGGACCCATGAAGGGACTCCGTTCGCACTCCGCAGACTCCTCTCCTCTGCACCATACCTATGTAGAGAAGTATGATGTAGATAGGGAGTGTTCGTACTGTAGGTTAGGTCAATGAAAGTAATTGGGGTACTTTTGTCGAGATTGGTACTGTACAAAAGTTCCGGAAGAGATCTACAAGTATATACGGTACGGCATACATACAGACCCTAACAACTTCGTGACCCACACAGGAAGATAGTGGTAACAGGGTATGTTGTAGGTAATGAAGTACTTTGTAAGTGAATAAATTAACAGGAAAATAAAATTGTGCTGTTATGGATATTGTACCGTAGCCTACAGCATACCGCGAGTATAAAACAAAGGGAACTTGAAAATACAGATAGCGTGGTAATGGGAGAGCAAGGGGGAGGGATTAAGCGGGGGACCTACAAAATTCCCCTTGGCAGGACAAAAAGTCCACCACATCTTTTGAAATGTCTTGAATAACTAACAGGAGAAATGCCTGCCTGCGTAACTTGGGGAGAACGAAGTGCGACGATATGTATGCTGTAAGCAGGTAAGTACGGTTGGTAAGTAGTAGGTAGGTATGGTTTGGTGAGTGTCAGAATGTGTGGTTACCGCACTGTGCAATTAGCAGTCGGGTATCGACATACCTGGATACGGTAAGTAGAAGGGTCCACACTGTGGCCGCACGCATTATGACTTATGACTACTCTTATTAGGTAGGCATTACCTTTTAAACTCGACAACGTAAAGCGCTGAGATTCCGCACTGCCCCTGCAAAAGGAAACACTACATATCCCTCCAACTCTATTGCCCTACGATGCCAGTCGACGCCCCACTGTAATGAGGTTGTATTATAGACTCCATACATGGACTAACATTGTAAGTAAATTCAATTGTATAGGAGTGATGATTCTCATATTATTCAATGTGACCATCACCTACGACACATACTTAGGATGGATGTACTGCCGTCGGTAGGCGCACAAATGCATGGCGTAGCACACTAGTGGTTGACACACATCGTGCGCCGGTAATCAATATCTGATCCAGCCTACTGTACCTACCTATGTCACGGTATCTTCGCGCCCGTTAATCTACATAGATTCGTTATATTGCTCATGTTCGCGTTGGTAGCTTCGAGCACCTCCAAAAGTCCTGCATGGTACTTAAAATACACCTATTGATCTGCTCTGGCCCCTGCATTTCCAGGTCCCGGGAAACGCGTGAGACAGGATATCCTAGTCTGCCACGCTCATGCTCATGCTCATGCTTCTGTTTCTGTTCATGCTCCTACCTGTCCAATAGCTTCCTACTCCAATGGCTGAGGTCGTTTGCCTCTCATCCGTCTCTACACCATCCAGCACGACCCATGAGAATGGCAAGCTTTACTAGCCGTGGCGACTATCTGCCTGCCGTTCCAATATTAGTCTTTGTGGAAGCCCCAGATGCTGACACTCAACCCACTCCTTACTCTTCAAATGCGAAACAACAAAACCAATCCGAAAGGTGTATGCTGTACTTTTGACTGTTCGCTGTTCGGACAGGCCATGTTATAATTTACGGTGTTAAGGATGTGAGAAATGACAAAGGATCTCTGATGAGGAGTGATAGCGTTACATGTTCTCTGCCTTGTTGCGGCTTGTCGTGTCTGGATCCTGTTCAACGGCAACTAGCAGCCTGAATGGATTTCTAGTTCTGGCGCCGGGAGGGACTACCTAGTATCAACCGTTGAGCCTTGAAGGGCGTTGTGGCACGCCCAAGTGGCATTCCGACGAGTTTCCACGGCCTCGGGTCAGCGCCGATTTTGCAACCGCATGGTACATACTGTATTGTAGAGCATCGCGTATCTTGGAATGCAATTGAAGGATACCTATGTATGTATGTATGCAGGTAGATAGATGACAGATTCGTTTCTGAACTGCCTGGGCCCTTGATGAGGCCTCGGTCTACAAAACGCCTCCATCGGTCGATGATATGGTTTGGTTTGGTTTAGTTCAGTTCAGTTTGGTTTGGTTTGGTTTGGTTTGAATTTAGTTTGGTGTAGTTAGAGATTCTTGGTATGGACGAAGTATGGATGTGGCAGCCTTGGCCCTCGCCCGCTCCACGCTATGCTCAAGCCACGTTTCTGAATGAGGTAAAGGGAGACGAGGACGGGGTCGAAAACGCCTACTAGTGGGTCTAGATCCGGATGCAGAAAGTCAGAATCGCATCTCACTTGGGGCGCGTACAGTAGACTGAGACCTGCCAGTCATGGAGAAGCCAGACGTTGGGCTTGCCCGTTGCGATGCCGAAGCTATTGAAGCCATCGTGAACTAGTTGAGGCTAAGCCATGTGACGATGGAAACGAGATAGGTACATATGCACACTTGCGCACCGCACCCCACCGTTGAGTCCGTACCTTAGCGAGATGGCTCACGGAGTGACAATGTCTTCTTTTGGCCCTTCTATTCTACCTATGCTGTGGATTGTCTGTCCCTTAGGCCTACCTCCTGTAATAACGACCGGATGCACCGCCATGATTCTCGAAGATATTAACTACGTCTGGCAACGGTGGGCTGCCACCGGTAAATCAACTGGTGTAAGTGCTTACCTACTCGGTAGGTCCCAGTCATCCGGGCAACTCAGTGTTTAGCGTGTCTTGTTGACCTTGTGTCAATTCATGATGACATAAGGATGTAATTCCGACCACTACCACCACCGGTACGTAGGACCTGCAAGGCAACGATGGCTTGGTGCTTTGCCTCGTGTCACTCTCTTGGCTCTATTCTGGCGTTGTAGGGTAGCAGGTGCATGCGGATGGAAGGCCAGCTAGATCTCCGTACATATTAAGAATGAGAGGAGTGTTTCGGGGGGGGGGGTCGCATGGGAAAGACAAAATGCAGAATTAAGTACCCCCCGGGCCTGTATTCCGTTTTCCGAGATATTGGCTCGTATTCACAATACAAAGCAACTCAGTTACACGGGATGTCCTACGATGGATGAAGGAGATAGTATACCGCGAGCATCATCTTCATTATCTCGCCCCGGTAACGAACAAGTCTTCCAGAATCCGAGACCTTACCAGACTAGCGGCTGATTAATTGATAATTGATTGAATTTCAGATGCAGAGAACTTCTATTGCATATAAGTTAGTTCTCTTTAGACGTATAGCGACCAATCACGTTCGCGACACGCAGCAATTGTAGGGTGCTGATGTTGTGGGTGTGGGGTAGGTACATAGTATGTGATATGTATGGGTGGGTGGGTAGGTAGGTACGCACTTGCTGCATGTGGCTTCCCACACCCGCATTATCAGGGTCTAAGTTTAGAATTCTTACCTCATGATTTCCCGTCTTCGCTTCTTCCAACGCGACCCCGTGATGCGATAGGCTGCAGGCACAAGTTCCAGGACAAATAAGACAAGTCGGCAGAGCAAATCACGTTCTGCACGCAACACTCCATCTTCCCAGAGAGCCCCCATTTGGAAAAACGTGGGAATTCTCGGCGAGTCTGCGACATGCTCATCCACAACATCTGAAGTCATCCCTCTCGCGCCGTCTGATTGTCTGCTTGTTTGCCTGTCTTGATTCATAAGGTTGGTTGCCATTGAGATGGGGGCCTAAGCCGGCCGAGGTCTCGTTAATCCCGTTGTCGACCACTTACCTACTACTCACAGGCAGGGAGCTTGATCCATCACGGTTATAGGTAGTCCTAGCGACACGTGTTGGGCGCCGTTTGTACCACAGGACTGTTTCTACGCTATACCCACTCACACTTGCTTATTCTTCTTACCCAGTCACCATTCACGGCAGAGGTACATGAGACAATGTTTCCTGGAGTCTCACGTCGATGCTACGGTCCTGTTTTTAGGGCTATTACATTGTAACCTGTAACGGATGGTGATTTTTTTCCCGATACCTGTTGTTCCAAATGTTACTCTGTAATTAGGTCCTCACGTACGTATCGCCTACCATACATAATACCTACCTAGGGTACCTAGTGTACCGCTGTAAGCTATAGGTAGGTATTTTTGCCAAAAACCGCATAATAATGTCTTGGCAAAAGTTGCTTCCTTGGCGGTTATAAGTCGGCTCAACTTGCTATAAGCCAGGGTTTCAAACCAAGTCGTCAGCCCTATGCGGACAACAGTAACAGCGCCGTGCCAATCGGTGCTTTGGCTTCAATGCATTAGACTCATGGCAATAAATATATGTATTTAACAGCGACATTTGTAACAAAACATCATTTTAACCAGCACGGGTAAGGAAAACCATATTTTGGCCATATTCGTGATGGTCATTTGCCGGTAATCAACAAGCGTATAAGGCTTGGGCCTAGCATCCTCCCATTAACAACCCATTAGAAGTGGCAGAGATGTCTGAACCGCTCGTGATTGGCTTTAGACCTTGGTCGCTGCTTTGGACTTGCTGTGGAAGATAGGGGTTTCTGGCTTCGAGAAGCCAAAAGGGGGGCAGAGCCTCATAATAGTGTTTGTTTATGCCAAGAGTACAGACCTATACTCCGGTCTTCTCTTCAACAAGGAGAAGTGCATCGGCGAGGACGTGTATCTACAAGTACCCTCATCTGGGTGTCGTGATCCCAGTCAATCGGCTTGTTTATCCCTCCGGTGCAAGGGTTCCAGAAATAAGCACTAGGGTAGCGCTCATATCCCTGTCTGCCATGCGTTTCCGGCAGAAAACACACCCCCGCCTCTGTTTTTCAGTCTGCGGTAGGTACCTATGCGGTCTGCTGTGCCTACCATCACCAGTCACCAGTCACCACTGTATGTAGGTAGTCACCAGGCGCGTGTTCGACGAGGTGGCACTGCAGGGAAGGGTTTCCCCATTGTAGCAAAGTCGTCGATTTACCTACCCAGATCTCGAGGGCGACGAAGCAGGACGCGCGCCCCAGAGGCTATCATGAAATTGTACTTGCCGTGTTTTACGAAACGTCCCCTCGTTTCTTTCCACCCTTTCCTCTCTGTCCAACTCTCTTTTCACTCGTCGCGGTCACCGAGCCAAGAGAAAAATGCAGAGTATCTTTTGATGGCAATGTCGAATGAGCCAACTGATTAAAGGAAGTAAGCTGAGCTCGACATCGCCTTATGATGTGTTGCCCTACCGCAGTGCCCAAGGAGACTGACGACAGACGCACTTGGCCCCCAAATCTAAATGAAGTTTCGATTTCATGTATGTACTTCTGTGTATACCTAGATCCATGCCATCAATCGTTAACAGTAGTAGTATAGGTAGTCTCGTACGTACCCAGCAGTCGGATTTCCAAGTCAAGATACATATATGGTATCTACCCAGGTACGAATGCATATAGCAGCGACATATTGACACAAGGCTGCGAGGCGCCAAGGTTTCCGTATGCTTATTATTATGATTATATAATAGTACCATTCTTACTGCATCTCTGGTTATCATATGTAGATGCATATAACCTGGCTTCGTCATCCGGTTCGAAGGATTTCTTGGCGTCTCAGGTGCAGTGCAACCGTTATTCAACAACCTTGTCTGTGTTCTGTATGGCTCTGTTCTTGCTCTACATATTGTGTCTTTTAGGGCACGGGATTTTGAAGCGCGGAACACTGCCTAGCTTCCCCCTGTTCCCCAAACTGCTGGAAGTGTGTACAGTGTAAATTATCTACCTAGCAGGCACAAGTATGTATGCGCCCCCCTATTCTTAATAGACTTTAGCGCGGGGCTAGTGACAAGGGCCATCTGTGAAAGAAGAACTCCACTCCTTCTAGTAGCCTTCTAGAAAACTTCGGTTGCCTTAGTGGGCTTCCTGCACACTTTCACCCACATCCCTACGTCCCCATAATTGTGCGCGTGAACACCAACAATCATCATCCGGTCGACCGATGGCTAGTCTGTTGAAATTTAGGCCTACAGCAGTCTGTTCACCACCTCCCCAGTAGAGCAATAGAACCTGCCGGCCCGTGCCCGACCGGAAAGGTACACCGGGAAATCATCAAATAAGCATCTTGTACCTAACAAAAACAAGATACATAATGCAATAGACGAAAAGTGTTGTCTCGCATCCCGAGGACAGTGGATGCCATCACCATCCTGGTGATGCAGTGGCGAGAACTGGCCAATGAGTGCGGAATTCTGATGTCTATCGCTTCCAGATCTGGCTATATGCAAGGCACAACGACAAATTCGAGAACAATGAAACAAAAGCTCATATGGGCATCTCACTAGCACATTGTCCCGACCTACCTAATACCGTATACGCACTCACCTTCTCGTGTCTTCATATCCTATGACTCCAACCGGTCTCGGTGGTAGCGAGCGAGCCTGAATTGACAGTTCCCGAGCGAGAATTAGCAAGATGGTAGAGTGGATCAAAACACAACGCGCGAATCTTGAATTGTTGACCCTCAGTGAACACAAAAGTCCCAAGACGGGATCGGAAACAGAAATTGAGAATGGAGGCTCATAGCTCCCTAGATACTGAGCATTATCCCGCTCCGCCCCGCCCCATCTCTCTCTCGGCTGGCGCGAAAACAGACAGGTAGGGATGTAGAAGCAGGAGGAGTGTTTCCATTACCAACACGTGCCTGAATACAGGTATACAGGTACTTCTTAGTTGAATGTCTTATAGCGACAGGTTTCTATTTGGTAGCCAATGAAAAGGTAGCAAGTATCCAAAAGGGGAAATGCTAAACGAGAAAAAGCAAAACCAATACAAAGCTCTCACACTGCAGGTACTTCCCGGAAGCTTGATCATGACGGGAGCCGGGAGCAAGGCATTCTCCGATTGATCCGTATTACTCGGATCGTACATACTTATCTACCTATGTAGATACTGCATACATACCCATCCAGACCAGCATCCCTAGTAGAAAGGGGGCAAGGCATTCGTGTACAGTATGAAAGAAGTACGGATTGCCTGCCTACTTGTGATGGGAACAGACAGGTATGATTGTTCGCAATTTATACGACGTGATGGGTGATATACAAAGATGCTTTCGGGGAGCAAGTGCCGGCTTGTGGCAGGAGATCTAAACAGCGAAAGCTAGTCTGTAAATGCCTAAGTATGTGCAGACGAGGCCACGGCGCTTAACCACTTCCTCCCTAATTCATACGTAACAAGAACGTGCGCAAAAATCCTAATTCTTCGCAGCTTTCCAAGCTCGAGGCCATAAGCAGTAGGTCTTGTCGCCGATGTCGTCTCCTCCTTCCTGTAACGATAGCCTAATGACAGTAGGAAAGGCTTTATAAACTGGGGCTTATCGCCATTACTTCATCTTGTCAATATCAAGAGGTTAAAGGTACAATGTTTTGGTGTTCGGACCAATTCCGCACCACAAGCCCGGGGGAGAATCCTTCTTGTCTCCCGGTACTGTTTGCATTGTGCACTGTACGCTATACAGTGCTGGGGCACAAGTTACAAAATTTACAGTATCCTTTTAGTCTATTGCCACTGTACTAGGCAGTACGTGCCGCAGTTAAGTTTTGTCTCCATTCTGATCTCCAAAGCTTTACCCTCCCGAGACAGCTTGGCAATTCCTCTCCACCATTAACAGCGACAGACAACATCGTTATAATGGAATATCAGCCAACCAGAAGAGACCGACGTCCATATCCGGTAAAGTCTTCTGGCAAGAGGCCAGCTGAAGGTCTCGATAGTCAATTTATGTAAGTGGTGTTCTATCTCTTCTGTTCAGGTGCATATTATGACATAATGTGCCGACGCGCCATCACGGTCGCAGTATTGTGCCCTATTTTCTAGAGATATAAACGCACGATATCCTATCAGTTCATTCATTCATTCAGGAAGACTGCCTACGAAGATTCGGTCAAGTTTCCCCGAATTTCATCCACTGACCATCAAGCATATATGAGCACTACCAACAAGGGACGGCCAAGCACTTCTTAGGCACGTTTCCTAGGTATGTTTTACTTCGAAAGCATGCATACAACAAGTTCCTTACACTTGCTGTATGTACAATCCTTGTGCTTAAACTCTGTCGATATTGATACATATTACCCAACCCCGACACGAGAAACACATACATAATGATACAGATTAATTGATAGGCGGGTGATCTATGTTTCAAGAATCGCATGTAGTACGTATGTCATGGTCCACCGAATCTAAGGTGATTGTCCCGAATGTAAGATCGGATAATTGGCGCAAAAAAAGAAGAAAAGAATAATAATAAGATCGCTGTTATGAGCTCCACCCACAGAGCTAATAATTGATCCATCCCGCCAATGGGTAGCAGAAAAAGATGCCCTGACGTTTCGTACTGCCCTCGTACTTCTCGGACAAGGAGGGTCGCCCTTGGATGCGACCCTGGCTAATTTTGGCACAGATCAGACCCTTTTCGCAAGGGTCTGGAAAGTACGACGTGAATGGTACTCTGCACTGGGCACTACTGCACTAGGTAGATCAAGACTGGCGTGACAGAAGGGGGAAAAGCCATACTACGGTACAGTAGCGAGTATTAGCACAGTGCGCGCTTGAACAGATGATTCTATGATTTGCTCTCGAGTGGTCGCCGACTCGGGTTTCAGGGCAGACTTACCTACATGCATGCATACATACATACATACCTGCCTACATACATACATACCTCGTACATACATACATACATGCGCACAACCCGCACGCACGCGCTCATGTCGTGTCAACCCAACCATACACATTCGTCCATTCATCAATCCCTCCATCCAATCCCAGGATAAATTTGATGGGTTTGCTTTGATGAACGAATGGTGACGGTGATCTGGAACAATGCAGAGAAGTTCGGCAGACATTCCAGATCCTGCCGGGCATGAAGCTATCGGTCATGCGCAGCCCCGAATGACCTCACATTCTCCTTTAATGCGCTATTAAGAATGCGAGCAAGAACCAAGATGTTAGAGTAGCACGTACACATATCAACAGAGACTATGGGATTTATTATTAGATCGTTCAGTGTCGTGAAACCCGATCAGCAATATCGTGGTGTTCCTAGGTAAGGACAAGGTCGTCAACATGTTGCACGAATCCATACGACATTGGAGGTCCAGAGTAAGAATTCATATTGCGCGCCATCTTGCTCATACATAACGAGCATCTCGCAGGGCTTTTCTTTCCCATCCGGAAATTGTGGTGATTGTTGTCCTACATACCTAGCAGTACATACAGCGTACGACATACAGCAACAAATGACCAGGGACAACCCGCTGCAATATGTACCTCCAAGTATACTTGATGACCCCAGATCCTTCAGGAGGGGCTCCATTAACACATACAGATGTACAGCATAACATACCTACTACACCTACTATGTAGATTACATAGATACCTAGGTTAGTTGCCTCCACAAGGTAGTACTGTCTATTCCTAGACACACACCAGTAAGTTATCTTGATAACGGTGTAGGTACGCCCCCAATGTTTATATCTACCGCTTTAAAACCTAGACATGTTTCGGGACCGAGTACTATGCTGTCTCCTTTTCTTCCATGAAGTCGTCTGGTCTGTCAATGTGCTAGGACCGAAAGAGAGATGACAAAACCCACCGAAGTTTGTCGTCGTATATCTCGATAGCCTCACACGCGAGGTGGGTATGTATAGAAGAGGCTTAATTAATATGTGTATGTTTACGTATGCTGAGTGATGATCGCATCCAATTACGACACAGGTAATCTGCAGACCGAGGGATCCTGGGGGAAGAGTTGAGTTTACCCAATCTAGATGGAATCCTACTGGTTCCGATCCCCAATCCACAGCCTCGGGTCCTCAGCTCAACTCCCCTACATAGAGACATAGAGACACACATAAGTTAGCATAACGGCATGATATAACGATGGGTATCATTGAAAAAGATCATGACTGTACTATGCATGACACTAGGAACCGTTATTGATCTTCCAAACCAGGAGGTTGGGACGCCCATCGGCAATTGATACCTACACATCGTGGCTTTGGTGTCGTACAAGCCTTGGACATTCTCCTTATTCTTTCTTAATTTTTCATTTTACCTACCGTAACTCTACGACTTGTACGATAATTAAATGACACTTGATCTGTGCTTTTCTTTTCCCCTTGTTCCCTGTCGCACAACAGCAGGAGCAAAAGTCCCATACTACCGCTTTGGGACAGCCTTACTCCAACCCAGATTACAGCATTAGCTAATTATACACGACCGATTAATTCTAAAAGACGCCCTAATCCAAAATGCCAAGATAAATTTTAGTACATGTATTGTGGTAGGTACCGTAAGGTTGTATGCATCAGCTGCGCCCCTTCAAGCGGTTTCTCTCAGGAACCGGCAATTGCAGAAACGTTATGACAGTTGAAAACATGTACGAAATCATGTAAGCGTAAAACAAATGATGCACCCTTCCAAGTTTCGATAATACATACTACAATTCGTACCTACATCCGATATTGATTAGAGCTAGAGCTGCTCCTAGGCATCCAAAAGTACCTGAATACATAGACAAACGTACCTATCTAGCCCCCAAATCTAAACCAGCCCTTCTACCATACCAAGCCGTGATACCTACATCCTTAGTAGACATTAGATGCCTACACTTGCCGTCGAAAGATAAGGAGTCAGCATCGAGAGATCTATCGACCTACAGTAGTCAAGCACGAATTGCCGCCGGCAGCGAAACCAGAACGACCTAACTACATACGTCTTAGCGAACCAAAGGATCCCAGGCGGCAAAAACGCGGCACGGCAGGATGAGAAGGGTTCTGATGGGAGAATCGTTAGTTCTGACGGCCGCCCCGATAGCCGTTAGGCACCAACCAGGCGCCTGGTAATTAGTTCGTTTCTCTTTTAGAGTAATAGCCTATTATATGTACGTATGTAGTTAGTTAAGGGATTCACAACTGTAATCGTGGTGTATGAGAATTAGGTAAGTGCTTCTCCTGTTTCTCCTGCGCAAAGGATCACCGCCTCGGAGATCCTTGAAACGTTATGCATTGCGGTGTAGTGCGCGTATATCGATACGTACAAGTAGACCACGTATCTACCTTACTACTCCTGTACGCAATATTGCATATCCCCTTATGTATGTGCTCGTTTAAAGTATCTACCCATCTATAATTCAGCCACTATTGAAACTCGAGATGTCCACTGCACAGAGACAACAACCCTGCCTCTGTCATGTGCCTGAAAATGCTACCCTGTGCCCCAGGGGCTCAGTTTGCTGTGGAAAGTACCTATGTTAGATATCTTAAGAACAGCCATGAGAGAGTGTGAGGGAGAGAGAAAAACAGTAAACATATCGAAAATCAATAGGTAAGCATAATTCAAAAACTGCGGGTCCCCCCTCCCGCGTGTCCCCTAATAAAGCACCCGTGGACAGTACTTACTTAAGTTACTGTCACATATTGAAGCCGGCCACAAGAACCTTGCCCATATGGGACAAGGGTCTGCCAGTCGACCCAGCTCGCCGGGTCGGGTGCCACGAGGAAATGGTAAATTACACAGCCACGGCGTTGAAGAAAGAGCTCAATGTAGAGATCTGCAACTTGGCTTGATATGGCGTCGTCTCTGCGCCGTCGAAATATACTATTCTAGTGCGCTTTCGTGATGAAACCTTATTCTACAGTGCAGTACCTACATACATGCTTTCCAGGGCCAAAAGCAAGTCAAGTCCCAAATGTCAAAAGGACATTACCTAAGCTCATCCAAACAATTACTGCCAACGGGTTTTCTGTAACAGCGGCGTACCATACATTCCAACCACAGTATGGCAATCTGTGTATGGGATGCTGTATGTAAACGTATCTGTGTTTTATGTACGCACGTACGTAACAAGCATATGATCAGTTCAATATATCCGGACTAACCACTTATCCCTCACTATCACCAGGTTTGCTCAAGGCCCTGTCCTTGTAATGAAGAAATGATGACAAACAGGCTTCCGAAACCAGACACTCACATATTTACAACACAACCCAAGACTGTTCCTCCAAACGCACTCACCAAATCACTGTGTGCAACATCACCATTGTTGTTGTTGTTATTGTTGTTATTATTATAACTTCTACTGTACAGTAGTAGCTTAGATCTGGCCATGTAGGCATGTGTCTCACAGGGTGTACGTAAGTAATCATTGGCCACCCAGATAACCAAAAAAAAAAAAAAATGCCGCCCGTGATCTCATCTCATCCCATCCCAGTCTGGTCCCTAACGATGATGGATGATGGTCATCCCATCCCGCCCTAGCCCAGCCCACAGCCCATAAGCCCTGGCGATGTGCGCGTTCCCGACACCTTGGGCTTCCCGCACGCCCGTTTCCGTAAGCACAAAGAATGAAACGCTACACGCTTAACGATTCCTCTCTGGTCGAAGAATACGTTCACGAAGTTTGGTTCAGGATGGGCGCTTAGAAAATCCCCCTCCCTGCCTCCCCCAATCCCCCGCAACGTGGCGTCTCTTTGCCCCGACTCCCTGGCTCAAGCCTTACACACAGTAGGATGGCTAGAATTATGTCAGACGGGGAACGCTGGCTGGCTGGCTTGATTGCTTTATGCATGTACTATGCCTCCTTCTGGGGATGTCTTTTTGGAAACATTCACACGATACAAAGCATCTCCAGACAGACACACAGATATGTAGGTATGTACCTAACTCAACTCTATTCTAAATATATTCATGACTAAAGCTTGAGAAGAGGTCACCTTTGGGTCGTCACATGAATACGACAGATTCAAAAGGGACCACATACGCTATGAAGATGCAGCTTACGTACTTTAGGTATCCATCTGTTCATATCAGTATCACACACGTTGGGTGCCTCTTGGTTCGACTACCTACCTATCTACTTGCCTACGTAACAGCAAAATCATATGACTTAATGCAAAGTGAGAGTTCAGGGAGAAAGGGGGGCTGGAACTCTCAAGTCTTATGATTCCATTCGAGGCAACAAAACATGAATCCTACTTGCGCTTATTATGCATATGCATAGTCTTGGCCTTTTCGCCTACTTACATACAGTACATACGAAATACTTGCTGCTGGCGCACACCCCGTTCCAGTTTCCCCCCATCTCCCGAAAAAGAGGCGTTTTGGGGTCCAGAGCATTCTACAAAGTATATGTCTATTTGCGTAGTCTGGTCTAGTCTTGTTCCCCAGGGTAAGCGGTTGTCAAAAGTACCTACCAATCAACTCACTCCCCTCATTCTCTCACTCACACACTCACCCAACTAAACTAAACTAAACTCAACTCAACTCAACCCAACTCGGAAAGTTAAAAGACGTATATACCCTACCATAACGCTAAGCGAAAAGCAATTGTCTAAGCAGGGCCGTAGGGTTCCCGGCTAGTGTGGAAACAGCCACATGGTAATATGACAGCGGCTCTTACATGTCGACATTACCTAGGTACGCCCTTCTGGATTCGCACCATAGGCGAGCCCAAACCAACCAAGCCCCGGCAGTTTTGAGCTCCATTGAAGTCGATAAGACGGCTTACAAGAGCCCAGGATCTGCCAGTGGCTAACCTAGGGGCTTCTGTAGTAGGTACCTACTTAGCGTTGATCACTCACTCACTGTCAGTGTCGGATTGAACATGACAAAGTCCTGCTACACGTACACGTAGGTTTTTTGAGCCTCATCATACCTCAAAATCCGATAAATCCATAGAGTGAGAACGAGTCGCGTTTCAAATATCACTTTCCATTCTAGGTAATTCTCACTAGATACTTACTTTACCCTGGACTGGTGGCGCACGTACGTACATAAGGTAGGCACACACTATGTACAATACAACATGGCCATCCTCGTGTGAGGCCAAGTAGGTACATAGGTAGATGTAACGCGTGATGAATGCAACGCATGTAGACAGAGTCCGGAGAATATGGGCTAGAAACATGTCCGGCTTTCATTCAATCCTTCGCTTGGTATCGTCGTTGTTGCCACAGCTGATGTTTATTGCCCTTTATTACCGTCTATTGATACTGGAACAGGTGAGCATTTTCTGTTCTATTAGATGTATAGGTAGCTCGCCTGTACGTGCTATATGTAATACCTTATGCTACCTATTACAGGAGCTGGTCCTTACAAGCACGGCCTCCTATGATGAGTTACTTGCAACGGGCACCTTATCCTCTTTTTTCGGTATAACTACATACACACACATAACACACCACAACGCCTACATGGCTTAGGTAACAAGCTGCCAGCACAGACATATTTACATCATTCTCAACACGTCGCTATCACATCCTTCGAGCAAGTTGATCACAAACTAATCTAGGATCATCCTTCTCCTACATACGGTAATTCCCATGTTCCTTGCCTACCTCTCTGTCTGTCTCTCACACACACAGTACCTACTAACTAGTTAGGCAGGTCTTTACACGCCTTACTTATGTAAGTGACTCCAGAACTAGACGCGGTATGCAACATGAAATGCCTCTTTCCTTAACCGTTGCAATAACGTATCGTACTACTTATGGCACCCCGCGCTTATCTTTTCCCCTTTCTGCGAAGGAAACAAGAAGTCACATGAGTCTATTATAAATATAGGTTAGATGCTTTACAGATCGAGATCGCTTGTCGAAGAAAGAAAGAAAGAAAGAAAGAAACTGGGAGATAAATAGAGCTAGATAGACTCCGCTCTCTCGAGGCATATCCCGTGTACATGGAGCACCGACAAGACAAGACAAGGCGTATTTTCGAACTAGGACCATGACAATTAACTTGAGAGGGACAACAGGGTCGCCGGGCTAACTGGCGATGGAAAACCCACTATGAGTGGAGGCACAGGTGAATCTCGTAGAGCGATAGACATGTATGTCCCGTGTTAGTCAGTATAGCGACGGATAGACGGGGCGTAGATATTATGGTAGTAAAACAGTCAAGTCACTCATTACGGCCAAGTTGTTCGCATCCTATCCCCCACCTCACCTCTTTAACTCAACCCCCATACTACCAGGTAGGTAAGTTAGAAGCCCACGTTGTTCGGAGACCGAATGCTCAACGCTACAGAACAAGTCATCTAGGCACGTGTGTATCCCCTCCCCCACCCTCTCTGTGGCTGTCAGGTCTTTTGTTTTTAATTACCGAACAAGCGCCAACGGGGGGTATTAGGGGGAGAGAGGTAACAAGCAAGTGCAAGACAAGGCGAGGTAAGGCAAGGCGAAAGGAGGGGCAAGCCTAACGCAACGCGACGCGCAGCAGGAGGGGGTTAAGGGGACGGCATAGAGTAGATTAGAGTAGCCACGGGTACGACATTGGAGTGTGCTAATGTATCATCAGTCGCCGTGACACCGGCTTTGAATTCATTGCTCTTCTCGTTGTAATTGCTAGCTAGTTGGGTGCACTGAAACGAATCCTGTATGTAGGTATCTTTGATGCGAGCAGCGCAGTAGCAGCAAGCAGATGTAGGACCGCATGCGGCTCGAAATTACAAATATCATAACAGTGAGGAGTGGGAAGCAAGCAGTAAAGCCTTATGGGGATTTATCGATAGCTTTGACTTGACCGAACGAATGAGTGAGTGAACGGCTTGACGCCCGACCCCAGGACTTTCCATCCCATCCCACCCCATCCCATCCTATCTCGTCTCGTCTCATACCCATATGTCCAGACATAGCTACCAGGTTAGCATATCCAGCCCAGCCCGGTCTATACGCGTTCCCTCTTGCTTAGGTACCTAACATAGAACAATAACTTGATGCATCCTGGGCTGGGCGGTTTTCGTAGAACTCGAGACAGCGGTAAGATTCAAATTCAATGATTTCAAATTTCGGTATCATCCCCGGTGTTCCTATGCGACAGACAAGAGACGCAGATTCAATTGTGGAGAGAGTATGCAGGAGAGATAGAGCGAGGGGGGGAGGCGAGGAAAGGAGGGCTGCCGAGTGGACCAATTTGCGCCGGATGATTCCAATGCCCGTCTGATTATTTTAGGTGTATCCGTTCAACCCACCTTTGCACCTTGCACACTTCACTCTATTAGTTCTAGATGTCTGTCTGATTATTCTAACATACCTATCCAGTCGGTCTGCCCTACACCACTTGGCAATTTTCTTTACCTGCCTGTTATGAGTAGATATTATTATCGTACATACATAGCCGCGAAAGATCTAGAGTGTGTATGTGTGTATGTATGTATGTATGTAAGTGGGTTCGGTTGATTGATTGAATGATTAGGTAGGTAGGTACTTTTTGGACGTATGGACGTATGGATTAGTATTCGAGTAGGTATAGTGTTGTATGTAGCTTACTTACAGCATACTCATCTCCCCGCTGTCTCGTCTTGTATCCACTTTCCATGTCCTACACCGGCGAGCGAGCGAGCAAGCAAGCAAGCATCGCCACTGTTATGGAGAATAAGATAGTAAATGGCGATGCAGCCTCATTACACGTGATGAAACTTCTTCGTACGCTTTCCATTCATCTTCATCTCACTCACTGACAAATTCTGAAATTGAACGTGCCATGCCCTGACCTCCGTCCTTAAGAGAAAGAGGAGAAAGTAGACGAGGTCTATGGTAAAGACCGTTAGGCAAACAGGTAGAGATAGCTAGGTAGATACCTACACGTAGGCCTACGACGATGATGAATGGTGATATCAATCTAAGGCAGTTGCCTATCCTAATTACCTAACCTACCTGCCCGCCGACTTACATACCTTACCTGGAACACCGATGAAGCCGAATATTGTATGTAGAACTAAGCCCTATGTGCTACTTAGACTAAGGTAGATAGGTATGCTACTAAAGAAGAAGAAGAAAAGAGCGGATGGGTCGCGTGGTAGACTGCCATCTATCTCGTGCATTCCCACTAGCCGTGGCGGCTGATTTGACTAACAAGCGCGATATATTAGGGGAGGGGGGGAGGGTAGTAAGGTACGTTATGTTAGATGTAGCTATCATGTATATATGCTGTGTCTCTTATTTCTCCGTGTGGCTGCCTTGCTTGCTTGCTCTATGCATCGTCACGCCGAACGCGGGATTGGGTTGATCTGACCTCCAAGACCCGGACCTCCCACGTGTCGTCGTCGTTTTTGCCCCTTTACTCCTTGCGTCTTATGCCGCCTTGTCTTACCCTGTCTTGTCTTCGTCCTGCCTGCCTCCACTTCATACCACTTTTGCCTCCGCCTTCTGTATCGGGGCTTGGTCCAAAATTGGATAATATGTCTTACTTAGCAGAGATGGCCGGATGGGTCTCTGCCTTCCTCCGATCTCGAACTCCTTATGGGCCTTTGGAATTAATGCTCCGATCGCTGGTGTCCTAGGAGAAAAGGGGTTGGTGCAGTGGATGACGGGTGTGGTGGGTTGACTCTCTAATGCTCTCCTTCTTTCCTTCTACCCGCTATCTGTGCAAGTATTTTGATACGTATGTGTGCATGTATCGGCTTGTCCCTCTTGCCCCCCCTGTGGTGGCGAGACGATTCATGAGTTATGTGACTGTCGATCTGTCCATGGAGTTTCATGGTTACGCATGCGCACTTCACGGGGACGTGGTGCCTCAGGCTAGTTAATGTAATAGTGCTCTAAACTAGATGATGGGTATGCGAGACAACTGCTTTTTGATGCTCGGTTCTAGAATAGAAGGTGGTTCTCTAGGCAGAGTTAGGATGGCACAAACCCATATGGAACTGGCAGGTAGATGATCATTGTCACTCGCTGTCCTTCAAGCGACATGTACTAGTTACCTGGATATAGTATTGCCATGAGCCCGTCACACGACCTAATCTTCTCCTATCTACGAAAGAAGTGAATGCTATCGAGCTGGTAGTATTTCATTCACCTGTCCAACCTCCCTTCTTCTGACAAAAAACCAACTCCTGAAAGTTCACGTACACACGGCCACATAAGTGCAATGTAGTGTCTTCCCTGGCACAGGATCTACCATAGTCGAGTTTAACTATAACCTAGTGAGACAGATAATGTTAGATTGGCAATATCTCTGCCTGCGATTATTGTAACATCTCCGCGAGCTGTGAGCAACAGACGGATGGGTGAAGAGTGAGAGAGAGTGAGAGGGCGTATTGACTTATACTGTGATCCAATATACATAGCTCTTTCGGATACGACTAAAACAAGGTAAGTAAATAGACGGGATAATATATACGTGCGTACCTAAGGTAATGGGTGAGCGAGTAAGTGAGTGACACGCGAGGTTTACTTATACTCAACTGCCCCATTCGCAAATTTGAAGCAACCCGTATATATATCAAGATACATATAAAAGCACATATGCACCTAACTACGACTACCTGGCTACGACTATCTGGCTACTACGGTATGCGTATAGGAAATACAATATACTTTAAATAGTAGGCGCCGTTGAACTATGCTCTCTTGACGATGGTTTGATGGAAAAAGCTTACGTCGTAAAGATGACGAAGAAAAACAACTTCTCTGATACGATATTTTATACTTGACAATAAGAAAGGGAGTCTTAAAGAGTCGCTGATATAGAGAGATTTGTACAACTAGGTATTAAATGCTCCTAAGCTAGACAACCATATATAAACTAATATCTACTCAACAATATACCAATCACGCCTTCCTTTCTTTTCTTGTCAATGCCTTGTTCCCCCTCATTATGCCATCACAGATGAGGAACATGTATGCAAACAGAGAGAAATATTACGCCAAAGAAAAAACGCTGCCAGAGGCCACCATACAATAGTACCACACCGGACCGAACCATACCGGACCAGACCAAGTCATACCCATTTCTCCCTCACCTTTAACCCTGAGCATGACCCTCTAAATCTGGCTTCGGCGCAGGACGCGTAGGCGGCGTCATCTCCTCAACATCGCCGGCTCCAGCTTCGGCCTCCGCTTCAGCTTCACCTCCCGACAGCTCAGGGATGGGATCAGGATTATTATGACTCCGACTCGCAAGGCTATTACTCGCATTACTGGCAGTACCATCCTCCTCGCTAGTGGTGATGTCCTCGGTGCCGTCAAACGGCATCCGAGGCCGGGACCACTTCTCCTTCTCCTTCTCCTTCGTCCGTCCCCTCATCGTTAAAGTCGATGACGGCTGGACGGGAGGGACCACGGCTTTTCCCTTTTCTCTCTCGTTCTCCCAGTCAGCTGTCTCGTCGTCGACGAGGATCACCATCCATACCCCCACGGCGCCGTTGACGCCTAAGAGGGGCGTGGTGTGGATCCAGCGGCTTCGGCCTTTTAGGCCTGGGTCCGGGGGTGTGTTGTTGGCGGTTGTGCTTCTGTGGGATGGGGCTCTGGTTCTGCTATTATTGCTGTTGTTGGTATTGCGGGAATGATGGGACTGGGTGTGAGAAGGAGTGTAAGTGTTACGGGAATGAGAATTGGGGTTGCAGTCGAAATTGGCGACGGGGCGCGCCAGCCATCGGATCTTGGCCGTCACGCCTCGACCCGCGCGGAACTCTTCGGCTATCACCTCCCTGTCGGATGTCGAGCCCCCGATCCGTGAGAGTAGGGATGATTGCAATATTCCCGGCACGCGGAGCGATGGGCTCGCGAACAGGATCCGGAGGCTAGGAAACGGCCGCACGAGGAGATAGTGCTCAAGGATTCCCTGAATGCGGGCGCTGCGTGGGATGGTCTTGCCGTGAGAGGATGAGGAAACCGAGATCGAGGCGGAGGTTGGGACTGATGGAGCGGATGGTGATGGTGAGCTGGAATTGGTATTGTTATTATTATTTGAGTTGATGGTGGTGTTCGCCCTCGTGAGCTTTGTCTTAACTTCTTCTTCTGCGGCCGACTGCTGCTGCTGCTGGTGTTGCTGTCTTCTATTATTAGTATCGTTATTTTGTCTGCTCAGGCTAGTGCTATTGCTAGTATGCTCGAAATGCGAGCCACTGCCCCTTGGGTTTCCGCCAGGCGCTTGTATGATTTTCAACTCATTGGGCGTGAAGGTCTTAGCTAGCCTTCCTAGGACCTCTTTGCTCGATCGCCGGCCTTTGTGCTCGTCTAACTCGTCCGCCGCGTCCTCGGACGACATCATCTGCGTATTCTGCACTACTAGATCCTCGAGGGATCGAAGGCCAGCGCATTCCTTAACGAGGCCGGATATGTCGACCTGCGTGCCTAGGTGGTAGCGGATGTTGCCGCGGTTGTCGTATAGAGGCACCACTGTCAGCAGGTTCATGAACACGGACCCGTCTCGTCGGTAGTTTAGGAGAGTCTCGCAGTGTTCTTTTCCTGCGGCGAGCATCTCGCGCAGTCGTTGGACGCTGTGGCGATTGGTCTTGGGACCCTGGAGGAAGCGACAGTTACGGCCTATGGCGAATCTTCGCCCATACTGGCTTGCTTTGTGGAAATCTAGTAAAAGGGGCTAGTCAGAGTAGATTGTTGTTTTCACGTGGGAGGTGATAGAAGTACCTTCACTTGCAAATACAATCGGATGATCGTGGCGCGAAGGGTCAGTCAAACAAAAGACATCAACCGAGCCCTCTGAAAAATCTCGCAGGTCAGGGGGAAGTGTATTGGTGATTCGCTGCTTCATAGTCATGCTCGCGAACCAAGCCCACACATGACTGACATACGCGGGCAACTCTTCTCGCGCCAGCATCTCGAACGCCTCGTTAGCCCTGCTCACCAGGGACTTATTCGTAGCTTCCGGGACGGACAATCTGGTCGATGGGATCCGAGCAATAGCCGCGAGTTCTCTCGTGAGGGCATTCGCGTACCCGATCGCTTTCAACGCTTTCATAGAGTTCATGTAATATTTTAGGAGAGGCACTGATGCCGGCCGCCGCGTGTAGAGGAAATTCGTAAATTTCTGCAAGTATACGGGATCGTCGAAGATTACCTTTAGGTGCTCCACGGAGAAGAGCAGCTCTGACCGAGCCTCGATCGAGTACTCGGCATTGTTTGTTTCGGACTCCTCTGCTGGCAAGACCAGGTCGAATGATGTCGTGTCTGCTTCATCAACAACCAGCGGCTTAAGCCCGTCGTGGCCAGCTAGTGTCATGTCCTGCAGAGCGGGGAGATAACTGCCCTCCGTTGTGGCGGAAGAAGCAGCAGAGGGAGCCTTGGGAGCCGTGAACAAGGACCCGACCTCCCCTTGCGTGCTCATGGAATCTGCGAGCGAGATATCCCAATGAGCTGCCTCTGGGGAGGAGCCGGTGTTGTTTCGTGAGCCGCCATTCCTGGCTGCACGTTAGACTAGGGACGGAGTGATATTCATAGCGTGAGGTTGAGTTCTAAGTTTGCGACTTTGCATAATTACCTCTCTTGCCCGTCGTCTTCAATCCCGTCTTGCTTATGAGAGACTCCACTGGCGTCCGTCGAGGCATACCCTGTTTGACTAGGAGGAGCTATCAGGACTTGGGTTTCAGTTCTATCTTCTGGCCTCCGGCGTGGCCGGACGGGTGGAGCTGGCGGTTCATCGAGTCCTGGTTCGTGGTGGGATTCTACCGACGTAGAGGTCTTTGGGGCTGGAATGAGTTCGTCTTCCACGCCGTTGTTTTCAGGCACTATACTTTGTCAGTGTGTTATAGCTTTATACGTCCGAGGTTAGCCTTCAGGGGCTTCCATCATTTATACCACTCACTCTTTAGGGTTAAGTGTGCTTCACTCCAAAGACGCTCTATCGGGAGCTCATCTAATTCTCAATCTCTTCTACCGAACTTCGTCTCGTAGAAGTGGGAAGGAGAGGTGACAGAAACATCAAACCAGCACTGCCCACCTCCCATAGCGGTGGGATAGGAGACTCTCTACTTATGTAGCCAGAGGAGCTACATTCATTGACAAGTACAGATATCAAGGATACGAAGCTCGCTTGTTCGGTGTAGGTAGACTAAGGCAAGGCGAGCACCAACCTACTCGCCCAGAGCCCTATAACGTGGGCATCTGCTATAATATGGGGTGCATCACATACAGGGGCTTATCACCTAGGTTTGTCGTTGAGAGTCCTGCCATATCTTACTTGTAATTTCATATTTGCAAAAGAGTGCCTGCGGCAATGAAGCGCGTGAGTGTGTAGTCTACGAACACTCGTAAAGGCGAAGTGATTACGAAATACGGCTGCCAAGGTAACGGCGAAGTGCTGGTGTAACCAGCCCGGATGAGAGAAACCATGATATGTATCTAAGCGACGGTGTTATCAGATCAGGTAGATGACTTATATAAGTTGGCATGATATCGAAGAGCTTGCAGAAGGGCCGATCCCGAAAACAGCCAAAGGCTTTGTGGACAATACGATAACACGAAACGCCATGACAAGAGAGATACCAGGATTTCTTAACTGTCTGCTGGTGGACTGCAAGTTAAAAATTTGTAACAAGTACTCGGGTTTCTCTCGTAAACTCCATTCTGGAATTTTGCCCAGGTTGCTCTTTGGGTTTATGTCCAAGTCTGTATTCAGTCAAACTGGGCGGCGACTGCAGATGCACAAGATCTCTGGTGGCCAAGAAACATGTAGTTGAAAAGTATAATATCTGAACATGCAGAGAGGTTGGAATTGGAATTGAAGTTGGAGTTGTCATTTGGTGCTTGATTGGTCAATTGAACTACAGCTTTGTTAATTATATGTTTCCCTCTCATCTTCAATTGCTCATGGTTTACTAGCAGTTGCTAGAGATATCTGGGGGGTTACCGGCCCTTGCGGTTCACTCAACCACTTCGCCAAGATCTTACCTGATGCGTCTAGTGTGTGTTGGCGGTACGTGCATTGCGATACAACTAAGAAAGACAGATGCAGCAGACAATACTGAGTGCTCTTTAAATCGGAATCTTGGTATATGGTTTTATCAGTAGTAAATTAAACATGCTGTGTATCTGGATTCTTAGGTAGCGAGATGAACAATGATGCTCTGTGCTGTGCCTACGTCGACACTGATACGAAATGTCGATGAGGGAGTGAGGGGTAAAACGAGATTAAGATTATTCTTACGGAGCTTCCAGGCTCCCTCTCAACACACTTGGACACGGTCGTTTTCCCTTGTGCTCTAATTGAAGCGATGCGTGAGGTGTAAAAGTCAGCGATCACCAGCCAGCATCGTGCTTATCGGGCGGATATTAAGGATGAGGTGGAATGAATAGGAAGCAGTGGAGCATGGTACCAAGATCAGAGGTAATACACGTGGCCCTCGTTGGCAGTAGAGCCTAAGGTATCCAGTTCTGCAAAGACTTCTGCGAGTGATCTGGCAGCTCCATCTCTCAATTCACGACTAGACAGACAAGAAATCGGATGGATCAGATCCTATGTATGCTGTATTAACTAGGTAAGTATTTGGGAGTTGGAAAAGTAACAAGAAGTGTCAGGGGAGTTGTTGACCACGTTCTTTTCGGGATATGCCAAGAGAGCCTGACGCGCGCTGGAGGTTTCTGGTCCTATCATGTTGAGATCTTGGAGCGACCCAAACACCCGACCGCCTTTGCTAGGGTTCTACTAGGGACCCGAGAGCCAGTCAACCAGTCGGGAAATTGCCTGGCGCGTCTCTTCCTCAGAACTGAGGTTCAAGGGAAAATAAACAAGCTCAGAGAATCACGCGCATCTATGTATGTACTGTAGGTACAATACAGCATGCAAGATCTGTATGTACCTCGGGTACCCATTACCATACCGGCCACTCCCTGCGAGGCCATGTACCGGTACAAACGCACCTCCTCCCTTGGGCAATGTTGACACTCCACCCACCAATAGGCCAGCTTGGTCTGTCTCATTCGGTAGGCCTGTAAGTCAGATTTGGCGTTATGGTAGATAGAGACGCGTTTGCGAGGTTAGTGAGCACCATCTGGACACATTACCTACCGAAAACCACCCTATCACTTGAGCAGCCTCTGTTATGATTCTGCACGGCTAGCTAGGGGTGCGCGAAAGGGGGCCAATCTTACGGCCCGCGCAGTCCCCTAAACGCAGGATTATGGGGCTAATGCCCGTGTGTTGTTATTGTTCTCGTTGTCCCGGTCAGACGCTGGATCCCAGATGTGCAATTGAAGCCAGCCCTCACCTCACAATAATAACATTGCATGGATGGATGATATTATCGTGTGAATTGACCCCATTCTTGAAGAAGCGTGTTTACATTACACGTCCCCAGCCACTTGAGAAAATGTATCGTGTAAAGCGTGTTCTTTTTATGCCTTACATATTCTCGTCAATTAGATGAAATTGACTTCGATTACATAACTGACATTAAAGACGTGCTTGACTGCTCTTACTTAGACTGCAAGTAGGGAAGGAGATTTGAGGTTTGAAGTGCTGGCGTTGATTGGGGGCTCTTGCGTTGGGCACTTTAGAGTTTATTTTGAAGCTTTGGTCTGCGACTTAGTGAAATAAGAGCGGATATTGAATTGGAAATATTTGGATAGCGAGGTTACTTGCTAAACATTCAGTCGTCTTGCTTTGTTATGTGGGGCTAGCCCCACTTGATGCTGTGAAATGTCTCTGCTAGGCGGTTTCTACCTTACCTGATGCGCTGTGCTAGTGGTAACGCGACAGAGACTCGGGCTCCCTGTTCATCTCTGGCGTGTCTACCTACCCACCGTCCGTGCCAGCGACGTTAGGTACCTACCTACCTACCCTGACACATCCCTCCCTCCCCAAGGCAGGCTCCTCTTTGTTCCTCCAATCCTAAGCCACCAAAGCAGAACCGCCATATCGCCGCTGCCCTTCCAACCTCATCTAACGTCTACTGCTAGCATCTGCCACCGTCGAACCTCCCACCACCACCACCACCACCTAATCAACTCGGCAACTACTACTTCCGCACCCAACAACAACTACAACAAACACCATCAAGCTCTCCCGGATAAACAAATAACATCGAGGATTCTATATCCATCTATTGCTTATTGCGAGCATTACCGATACAGCCGCATTGAACTATATCCAAGTCATCGCATCACGAACGAGCTATCACCCACGTCGTTGGCCCGATTCCTAGGAGTTTTGCATTTACGCTTGCATTCCTTATCCGGATCTCTTTCTCTCTAATACCCTTCTCTACGCAAGGCTCAACCCGTTAGTCTGACGATCGAGGAGCATGCGATAGGAGCCTGGACTCTGGGGACTCGAAGGACTAGGAGGCCGACTGTTTGCGTCACCATATCGACTTTCGCCTCACTCTCCCTTCGAGTACTGCTCCAAAACTTGCGCATTGCACCATAACCTAACCGCTATCATTAACTCGCTAATTGAACCTCATCTCTCCCGTACGTGAACCGTGCTTCGGTCACAACTATGACATTGGAACCACAAGCTGCACCCGCACCGGTGCCGTTGTCCTCAAAGCGACCAGCAAACGATCTCAATAGCCCCATCGTGCGCACACCCTCAAGAATCGCTACCCCCCCGCCTCCCGATCGTCAACGGTTGCAGGCACGATCAAATGTTGATGGCGTGAGCTCAAAAGGCTCTCGCCACAGCGGTCGCTTCACAGAAAGAACCAGTGTAAATGGCGTCGATCCAGAATCGCTTTCCCGGGCGCTGTCGAGGGAGATTTCTACCGATAGGAGGGATAGCGTTCCCGCGGCTAGCCCGAGCGGGAAGCGACGAAGGATTAACTGTGACAGGTTCGTGCATTCAAGTCTCGTTTTGAATGTATTGTAGAAATCTTACTAATCTTCGCAGATTCATACCTTCCCGGTCCGGCCAGGACCTGCAAGCCAGCTTCTCTCTTCTCCACGAGGAAGGCTCACCAGCTACTCCATCGCGAAAGAAACGTACACCACACGGTGAGCTTCATTTCCAAAAGAGTATGTTGCTATTCGTCTTATACCTTACGATGGACGCTAACTATTCCTAGCCGAGGAGGCGAACCGCACTTTTTCGCATCTGCTGAGGGCGGAATTATTTGAAAACACCATACCTCAGACTACACCTCCCACTCTCTCACCGGACGGTAATCTGCACGGGTCGTCGCATTCTACTCGCGTTCATGACCCCACACGATCGCATACGCCGCCGAGCAATCCAGCCCCTCCTCTGCCCTCTAGCTTCACCCCCTCCACGCCACATAAGAATCTCTTCTCCTACATGTCGCCACGACATCATCACGTAGTTGGCCATCCAACGCCCTCCAGGACGCCGCAGAGCCGGCATGGTCCCAATATGGATACCAGGTCAGAAATCTACAGCTTATCGCCTGTCCGGTTTGGCAGTCAACAAATGCTCTTAAGTCCTAGGAGGCAACCGCGGGCGGTCAGCAAGGTGCCGTACAAAGTCCTCGACGCACCAGAGCTGGCTGATGATTTTTATTTAAACTTGGTGGATTGGGGTAGCGCTAATGTGTTGGGGGTCGGCTTGGGATCTAGTGTCTATATGTGGAATGCACAGACGAGCCGTGTGAATAAGCTTTGCACACTCGAAGATGACACTGTGACAAGCGTCTCCTGGATACAAAAAGGCACGCACATTGCCATCGGAACCGGAAAAGGATTGGTCCAGATCTGGGATGCCGAGAAGGCGAGGCGGCTAAGGACGATGACGGGGCACACAGCGCGTGTAGGATCATTAGCCTGGAACACCCATATTCTCACCTCTGGGTCACGAGATCGGCTGATCTATCATCGCGACGTCCGAGCCCCGGAGCAGTGGACGCGAAAGCTTGTGGGACACAAACAAGAGGTTTGTGGTCTGAAGTGGAATAGTGACGATGGCCAACTGGCTAGCGGAGGCAACGATAATAAGCTGATGGTCTGGGACAGACTCTCCGAAACGCCCCTTTGGAAGTTCTCGGACCATACAGCAGCGGTTAAGGCGATCGCTTGGTCACCTCACCAGCGTGGCCTCCTTGCTTCAGGCGGAGGTACAGCCGACAGAAGGATAATATTCCACGATACGGTGAGAGGTACCGTCATTAATGAGGTCGATACCGGTAGCCAGGTGTGCAATATTTCGTGGTCCAAGAACTCGAACGAGATCGTGTCAACGCATGGGTATAGCCAGAACCAAATCGTCGTATGGAAGTACCCATCCATGTCGCAGGTTGTCAGCCTGACCGGACACACGTACAGAGTGCTATACCTGGCAATGAGTCCCGACGGCCGCACCATTGTCACTGGTGCTGGCGACGAGACGTTAAGATTCTGGACGGTGTTTGGCCGGCGACCCGGCCAGAGAGAAGACAGTGACGGTGGAGGCGGCCGACTATCAGACTGGGGCATCATTCGATGATGCACTCTCCCCTCCTCTTATCGAATACCTTGACCGCGTATGTGGTCAAGCTGTGCCGACATCCCGACTCAGCTTAGCTCAACTTTTGCGCTTGTATTGGGGACAAACTCCCACCTACATATAATGCACACACACTCATGGCGATTATGATTAGGGGGAGAACATAACGACATTTGAGAGAAAATACCCATACAGTTGGTTGCATTCGGAGGCGTTTTATTCATATGGGTTACATAGTCGGTCTCAGCTACCTTCTTTGGGCATGTATAAAAAATGCGTTTTTTTGGAGCGTCGATTTATGCCTGCTATGGCCTATAGATAGCAGTAATATTTCCAAAGCTCTAGAGTATTGGCTACCAACCCAGAAAAAGACCCTCGCGCTGACGGTCGCCCACCTGGGCGGCGCGCGCAATGTCCATGATGCTGTAATGAGTGATGACAATTGGATATTTAATGAAGTTTTTTGCGGACTGGTCAGTATTATTGATATCATGTGAGTGATGCAATGTTTCTTCAAATCGTAATTGTGTTTGTGATTTTGAGCACTTTACTAAGAACATGAGTATAGGTAGTAGTAATATCTATATCTGTACGAATTTTGCTTTAGGAGCAGTGCCTACGTGATTGGCGTATAATCATGACGCTGCTTAGGCAGGAACAGGAACATTTATAATTTGGGCAACAAATCATAGTACTAACTACAAGTAAGATCTTCATTAGAACTTAAATATTTATTATTCTAAATACTCATCGTTTATGTCTACTTATTAGAACTTATCATTAAAAAACACGTAGGTATATAAGCGCTTCTTAAGTATCAGGCAAGCAAGCAAGCAAGCAAGCAAGCAAGCAGCCACATAAGTCTCCAACAACTTTTGTCATTCATGCATAGCATAGATGTAGCTGAGTGAAAACTTGTCTTACTTAGGCACACGAGCTCTTACAGAATCTTGAGTCCTCCCTCCCTCCATGTCGAGCCTCTCGTCTGGGTAGATACAGACAGGTAAGTTAAGTAAATAATTACACTCGATCAAGTGCGTGTCAAACAGAACCAAGGAGCAAAAAGGAAGATAGTAAAACAAAAAACAAAAAATACAGGGTATTATTATGTAAAGATCAAAACCATCAGCCTAATAAACATAAACACAACACCACGCCGGATCCAACCCAAACCAAAGGTGCAATCTGATGATCATCTGATCAAAACGTTAGTAAACGACAACACTTAGTCAGTAAACACCCCACGCCATGCCCAACAAATTGTGTTGAAAGTTAAAGCTCTTGTGATGTTGATAGGTAGTTTATTCCTCTTGTTTGCTTGCTTAGGTTGGGTTTGGTTTTGGTATTTCCTTCCCTTCTAGTAAAGGCGATATGATGTTATCGTATGAGCTGAACAAACATAGAATTATAGTTTAGACTCATGCATCTAATCCGCTCGCTTTCCTTTCCCGTGCTATCGTCTTTGCATCACTACCTTCATCTGCACCTGTACTCGTCGCTTCTCCCTTGTTGTTAGACATTTTCGTCGTTGTACCTTCGTCGTTCAGGAGCGGGATCTCATCAACGCTCAGGCGTCTACCACTAGCTGGATCCTCGACACGGATGTCCTTCTCAGCCCTCTGACCACTGCCATTGTCCGCCTGGTTATCAGCTGTAGACGACAGCCGTTTCGACTCGTCCTCGGGCCCGGCCGCAGGCGTCAAAACGGGCGAGTGGAGCATGAGGTCGGGGCTGGACTGCCATTTGGCCACCTCTGTCTTCATAGCTTCGAGTTCCTTCTGGAACCGCTTGCCGAAGACGTCGATGTAGTAGGTGGAGCCGTTGTACACGCTCCAGGTGAAGACGAACATGAGGAACCCCGCGGAGGCCCACCGATAGTAGAACCATAGAGAACAAGGAAGCATAGTGAAAACGGCGTAGAGATACTGGATCAACATGAAAGCGGGTTCTTGGAGACTCGGGCTCAACGAAAGCACGATCTTGCCAAGCCAGGACTTGGAATAAGAACGGCGCAACCAGGTAAAGGAGGTAGGACGACCTGCCGCGATCTTCTCGCGACGGCGAACCGTGATGAAGAAGTAGTAGCTCAACTGCCACACAGCGTAAGGAATGGTGGACCAGACAATCATCGAGACGACGTTGCTGTAGGCAGTTGGGGACCCGGGTGGTGACGTCTTGACGGTCCAGAGCGCAGGAAACCGCTGGCGCTGTTCCTCGGACGGCAGCAGGTGGACGATGCAGTGAAGCGTGACGCACGGCATGACATGGATGAACAAGGAGGTGACCTTGTCGAAGTCATGGAAAACCAGCGAGTTGCGCCACATGATGATGGCCACGGCGTTGTTGCCAAAGGCCAGACAGTAGGCTGAGATGAACAGACGCTTCGAGGACGGGAACAGCCAGATGCTCGCAATTAGGAGGAAATTGACAAAGTAGCATAGATCGGCTAAGAAGTAATGATACCCGCGACGATGGTAGGTAAAGTACCGGATCGGCATAAAGTAAAGGAGTTGGGCCGTGTACCAGATGTGGAAGTACTCGGGGTAGGCGCCGATCAGATAGCCGCTGATGAAGATATTCATCACACCGAAGATGAAGGCCACCTTCTCGCGGAGAGTGATGACTTTGGTGTCGTTCCACTGCCTGCCCAGCCTCTCCACGCTCTGCTTCATGCGCTTCCGGTACCGCTCGAGCTGCTCGTCGGCCGAGGGGACGCGTCGTCGCCATTCTTCCACCATACGCTCTCGAGCTTCTTGACTCTTTGTCTTCAAAGCGGCACGCGACTTCCTGACCTTGGCCGTCTGCGCAGAGATGCCCTTTTGTATTTTCTCTAGCTGTTGCGGCAGGGCGAAATTGTCCAGCAGGTCTAGGACAGTGAGGCGGTCTAACGGCGGGAACGAGTCCCAGTCCTCGTGATACGAACTCGAGAAGGAATGCGTTCGCGACAACGGTGGGCTATGGGTCGAAGCGTCGGGTATCGTGGGCGTGTCAGAAACGGCATGTTGGAGGGGAGATGAAGTTGTTGAATGGGGGGTGGTGTCGTCTGGCGTGAGAGGAACATCGTCGTCGGTCTGCGTGCCGTCGGACTTGCCCGGAGGTATGGGGATGGGCCTGTTAGAGGCAGCCATCTCGACGATGGGATATATAGAAAATTATTAAATGTCGCTTCGAAGGGTGACCCGCCTAGGAACTTCAGCACTTTTAAGAAGTAACGTATTAGCAGCCACCACGGCAATAACGGATGTGTATATGTAGATAGTAGCTGTGATGACCTACGCGTCTACTCGGCAGTCTCTCTAGGATCGTTAGTGAATGTGGTGTGTCGATTGATGAAAGAGGTCTAATAACACGCGAAGCTAGAAGAGCGAACAGCTGGCGATAATGATTTCGCAAAAGAGCGAGAGAATGCTATGGGCCTAAAGAAGCATAAGCAGATAAGGGTTCCAGCGAGGGTCCCGTTCAGGGGGGTGCGATCAACTTCAAGATGGAAAGTGTGTGGCCCGTGACAGATATCGCAGGCGTTTGACGGGGGTCAAGATCCTTTTGGAGGGAGAGACTATGTACTTGGATTAGGTTTAAGGTTATTAGATGGTGGTGGATTACCGACGTATGATGATGATGCTATGTGGTACAGTTACTAATGTTAGGTTAGGTTAGATAGGTATTATAGGGTTTTAGTCCTGTCGGTGACGTTGGACCGGGGACGTGTTTTGATGGTGAATCGTGGTTGGACGAAAACAGCCCTGACGTCTTAAGCAAAAAAAAAGTCCAAGCAGGTTCTACCGTGTAGTTCTGTAGGTAGCCTGTAACCTTAGCCATGTATTATTGCCCACAGCTTCAAGACAGCCTGATTATGAGAACTATATATAAGTAAATAATAAATGCCTGCTGAGATGGCCATTACGTGAATGCCTCTTGTTGCTATGTACGCATAATAATTATTATCGATCTACATCTGTATTAGAATTATAAAGCACATCGGCTAAAGTAGGTGGTTGCAACACCATGTTATCTAACTTGCTCTTCATGTTCTATACTCCTACGATTACTTATACTACATCCTAATATCTAGCTAGTAATTGTTATCTTTGGGTTCCAGACAGATGGATTGGCTTTTGTGTTGATCAGCAGACACATGGCAGTTGCTATACCTGTCCTCTTTCCTTACATGTATGTATGCTGTATGAGCATATGACGCCATTGGTCACTTGAAACCATTTTACCTGTCTGGGCTGAATCTGGGGAAAGACCCATGAATGTTTTTCCTACCAGCCAGGGTAGTGTACCCAAGTAACATGTACCCAGTTCCACCGCAGTGTTACCTGCAGCATGGCCTATGCCAAAAGATAGAGCTAAGTCTGAGGCCTTGATCATTTACCGGTAAAAATGGTGTGTATTTCCTTCAAGGCCCTTGAGGCAGTGAAGTGGCAGACAGCAGATGAGATGAAACGTCGGGGAGGCGGTGGGAGACGTTTGTTATTTGGACAGACACCCTTCTACGGCCCAGCTTCGACAGCCTTTTCATTGTTAGCTGCGCACCTAACTACATATGTACGTAGAGATCCACAGTTCTCTATCAACGCCCGATAAGGACTTTTAATAAAGTCTTAGCATCATCAGGTAAAGCGTTTCATACAAAGCGTGATAACCCCGCTGGACGATGAAACTAGAAGCTGCTACAAAGCCCATAAACTCTATCTACAAGCGTCGCATGAGGCGTCTCTACCATGGCATGAAATTTTGCTGCAATGTACATATTCAAATATAGTAATTTGCACAAGGACAATTAGTAGCAGCCATAAGACAGTATAGGCGTTTTATTCTCGTTCTCCTCCAACTCGAAGGTCTTCATCTCACGCACACAGTTGCCGCCGACCTACTCGACGAATAGTAGGCCGAAGCATAAGCATTACCTCTAGGTTCCGGATTCTGCTGTCGTGTTCGCCCGAACACGGCTCCGCAGTCAGCTGACCGAGTGGCTGCACCAAGGGTGATGTGGCCGTAGTGAGACGGTCCTGCAATCGGCTTACCCACTACCAGTGTCGGTATCCCGGTTGGCAAAGCCAATGAATGCTGATAGTCTTGGCCGGCAGTGTCTTGCCAACTAAATCGGTCACTCCCGGTTAAGCAACAGGCGAAGTTTTGCATATGAGCTAGGTAGTGGACCGCCTCGGGCCGCCCCTTTGTAGCACAGATCCACCACGGGTGAACTATTACTACATATAACCTACCTGTCAGCCCACCGTAGGACTGCCGCAGGACTACCGTGGGTATGCTTAATTACTCAGTCAATAAGGCATTTAACTTTAATTAGACGACCCATATTCTCGGTGTTTATGTCTATTAAATCCTCTCGTAGATCCAGAGATGTAACAGCGTCGTCCAATTGTTCGTAGGATATCGTTGTCTCGTAGATGTTGTATACAATAGTCGCTTTGGAGGCCGTCATTAATCAGGCTGGGAAACGCCAGGGTTTCGATCTTTCGGCTGTGCTGTGTCCCGGGCCCAGGGATTCGCACAGCGCGACCCAGGTCTCCACCACGAGTCAGGCGGTAATACCTCTAGTTCGAATAGCTGTGGTTTTCCACCACTAAGAGTTTTGTCGGCAAAGAACGCGCGAATCGATTCGGTGTGCTCGTCTGGCTGAACCTCATCCTAACTGTGCTTATAGAAATCCACCCCACGCGTTAGCCGTACTCCATATTACTGACAAGATAAACCTAGCGCTCGGCTCTGTGCGAGAAATATTCTTGTACGCTGCTTCTGGCGGGAGAATAGTGTGTGTCGACGGTTTCTGGTCGTCTTCGGCGGCTTTGTTGCAGCTAACACTGAGATCAAGTTTAGAGGGACCATGCCCCAGGGTGTTGAGCGCTGAGGTCAGTGCCGTGAACGCCGGATTATTTGGCATGAGGATGTAGACGGAGGACGGATTTCCTTGGGACAGGATCGGGCTAGCCAACAAGGCTGGAAGAATGAAGAGGAGCTTCATCCCAGAGTGTCAAATGGGGAGGCACTGCAAATTATATTTGCTCGCTATAGAAGACAACGAGGGCCCCGAATCCGTGTGGCCGATAGAAAAAGATGACAAAACGATGATATTGAAGTTTTCAAAGTAGGAAACAAAAGAAAGAGATGGTAGATTGCCGGTTGGAGCGGGACCGACTCTTACCGGGCCAGGGGTCTCGCAACTTATTTCCCAAGTCAGATCGACTACCTAATCGATTTTGGTTAGCTTTCGTCCGCCTGTTGGAGGTGGTTCCTTTAAAATCCTAGCGGGGTAAGTATTGGTATCGTCCTTTCGACCATGTAGAAATCATCGAGGCAGGTACCTAAAGCTGGCTTAACTCGAGGTTATACTGGCTGCAAATTTGTAACTTTCTATAGCTCTGAACTAATGCTCAACTCTATTATACCAACTAGAAGTGAGAATCTAAACCTGGTGTCCTAATAGCTAGCCACTAGTTAAGCATAATAAGTATCCGTACATCTAGTATCAGGTATGTATTAACTACCAGTCTTGCTCTCGTATGCCTACCTCCTGGAAGATCCATCCTCGTAGTTAAACCCTACCCAGCCAGGTTACTTGCTACGCAATCGTCTACAGTTGCAACTGAGGTTGCAATGACAACTAGTCGAGGCCTGTTCTTCTATAGTATGAGTTGTATGTATTTACTTAAGTAATAGTTATACTTCGCAACCATGGTGTAAGGATTGATTTGTAATGTACTCGAGGGCAACCATCCTTTCTTTTC
>Ga0247782_1000153_pt1 | contig 88058 bp, 74 predicted proteins | sample UWRJL019104C5_FD_179928 | JGI IMG/M metagenome (GOLD analysis project Ga0247782, IMG submission 179928) | Plant litter microbial communities from Arlington Agricultural Research Station in Wisconsin, United States - UWRJ-L019-104C-5 | ecosystem: Environmental > Terrestrial > Plant litter >... | reverse complement strand
CGCTAAAGGATACGAATCCGAATCCCTTGGACTTGGTCGTGATCTTGTCACGGATCACGCGCGCCTTCTGCAGCGATCTCCACCGAGAGAACGCCTTGAACAAACTCTCATCTGTAGTCTCGCCGGCAAGGTTGCCGACGAAGAGGCGTAGATGCGATGGGTCCCACTCTAATAGGGTATCATCCGTCCACTTCTGACCGCCACCTGCTCGCACGACTGTCTCCTTCTTGTCGCCAGGCAGGGCTGCCGCAGCATTTACTGCTTCCGATGCGCGATTGGCCGCTTCCACCGAGAACGCAGCTGCACCGTTAGTCGCGGCCCCCGGCCGACCAGGTACGGCGCCGGCAATCGCACCAGCCTCTTTCGGGTCCCTTGAATAGGCGCTCTGCCATTGCGCAATCTGCGCTGCCATATCTGAGTCGTAGTCGTCGTTCTTCGCCTGGCTAGGTACGGGGAAGGGATTGCGTATTTGGGGAGGCGTAGCATACGTGGAGGCAGTACCGGCGGCTGCTGCGGGTTGTGCGCCGTAGTAATTTGCTTGGTAGGTGCTTTGTTGGGGGTACGAGTAGGCAGTCTGTTGCGGGTACGAAACACCGCTGCTCATCGGGGCACCTGGCGTGCCGTACGACTGATATCTGGAGGGCGGGGCAGCAGCTCCATAATGAGCTGCACTCGCGGGTGCGCCTGCATAGCTTGGTGCGCTCGAGTAAGTCGGCGCGCTGGAGGCTGCATAACTGGTGGGCGGAGCGGTGGATCGAAAGGCAGGTTTGAAACCCGATACCTTCGATGGCGGAGGGCGAGGCGGGAGGTTCGAGGAGGAGGACGAGCCTGGAGGACCCGGATAGGACATGATGAACTTTGCTGTGCGCCCGACGCGAAATGTGTTTTTGTTCAGGGCTACAACGTACCTCGTAGATGGGAATCTCCAGGACACTGATGGCCCAGGTATTCTATCGTATGCGGTGGCACGGATAATTTTTGTAGCTAATATGGTACGCAGGATTACAGGGTCGGGTGTTTGTTGACTGGATATGTGATGTCGCGATGTTGAACTTGTTGCTGCAATGACGGAAGAGGCTCTAGATGCAAGGGTGAAATGTCCGACAAGAACCTACCCGTACCCATGTTCACAGTTCAACCTCTTATCAGATAAGGGGCCTTGATATATTGCACTGCCACATACTCACTTAAGCCACATCCATATGTGGCTGAACACTCCCAAGCACCTGAGCAGAGTTCGTATAGTACTAGGTAGGTCGGGACGACGGAGATCGTGAGCCAATGATTATCCAACCCACCTACACACCGTCGCTAATGAAGATCATCCCTAATGGGCAAGAGATTTTATGGCATATGTAGAGATAATGACTATGTATATGTACGGCAAATCATTCTCCGAGGCGGAAGAGTACAGCATTTGCCTTTGCAACGGCCAAAAGGGTTCAAACATCAATTTCAGATGTCGGCCCTTTCAACGGATTACCGGCCCTTTGATCAACCAAAAAGGTATAAGCGGCGACAAGCCACAGAGGCCCATGTAGTTTTCAAGACAATCCTTAGGTTCGCTGTGACCAGCATTTCGATGTGCTTTTGGTATGTCAATAAGCCGCATTAACTGAAGCAAGTTTAGCATGAGAAGTCGTTCCACGTTCAGCCGTTGGTTGACTACGTTAAATGAGCTAATCCGGTAAAGGGATAGCCCACGATGGGGGTCATGATAAGCCATCGTGGGCTATGCGACATTTTTGGGGGCAGCATTGCATCCCAACGTCGGATGACGGGTCTCGTTGTGTCATCTGTATCCGCTTATCCCGAAAGTCGGACTCTCTAGACCATTACTCCGCCAACAACTTTTTGACTGTATCTGCTCGCTTTGCTTGAATTATTTGCAATCAGGAGGTAATTATTCACTAACCTAGTAGACTCCTTGGCAGCCATGGAGAAATGCTTACGATGAGAGAAGTCTTGGTACCACCCAATCGAGCTCCAGTGCGGCGACGAGCAAAAAACTTCCATGCGCATACTTCGTATAGTCTAGGTTAGGTGTTTTATCATGTTCATCTAATAAGGGATCATCGGGAGGGATAGAATGTTAGGAATTTCCCCATTAGTCCACCAACAGGGTACATTCATGAATATGCTGCACGAAGTATTGCCGATGTACTGAAACAGCTCATCAACTCTTGTTTAACCTCGAAGTCAATATTGAGACAGCTGACCCCGATGAAATGCGAAGAATAGATCAATTGCAGACTTTTACTAGCAGGTTGAAGGAGTCATCTAACCTGATACTTCGCAGGAAATTTTCAGCCAGTATAAACCGAAAAGCGCCATCTGATCTAATAAATGGCGAGTCGCTACTATCCTTGAGCTCAATCGTCCCAAGTGTCACCCCGGGAGTCGTATTTACTACCCCTTCTTACTTCTTGGGTCTCCTGGTTTATGTACGCCCTACTTATAATTGGTAACTAGTTTGAGCATGAGCAGGAGCTGTTGCATATATCAATCCCAAGAATAAGTATGTGGTAGTGGTTATACACGAAGTACAGTATGTCAGAGGTAAGGCACAGATCTGGGATGGCATTGACTTGCGTCATTCCCACGCCGTTGGCCAAAAAGCAAGTTCAACGCCAGAAACCGCCGCTGCTACATCCCTAAGCTCAATGCGATGGGTTGTTAATAGCTTGAGCAATTCGAGCAATTCGAGCAATTCGAGCTACTCTTGTTTTCATGTAGTTCAGATCTCAGCCTTTTATTACATTACCGACCGTTATTCGTAAGCAACACATAGGATGTTAGATGTTAGGGGTATACAAACCATCTACTGCCCCTCCCTTCTCGATCTAAGTTCCTTTTTGCAGCTTGGTAGGTTACCCACCTGTAGCGTACTAAACCAAGCTTGGTAACAGTTGGCGTATTGTATGCTGTAATGTCAAGCAGCAAAAAGTGGGCTTGAGTAAGCCCGGATAACCCCGCCATCGCCCTGCCCGCCAATCCTCCCAACGGGCAGACCTACCCTTCCTGCCACGGCCAATAATATGGCACAGCGCGAAACTTTAGACAGGACCTAGACAAAATGATGACAGCGATAGCGGGTGTTCCTACCCAGTCTACATACAACCGGCCACCTTCAGGCTCAAAGGTTGAAGGGTTTCTATTCTATTATTATTGCTCTGCTATTTTGCCCTTATTCTGTTGCTGACCAAACTGACTTGCCGTCTAACAGTCTTGTCTTGTCCTGCAAATATTGTACTATCGATTTATTTGCTCTCCCCACGGTAGACGCTACCCTTGTCGCCTTTTGCTACCTGTAGGTACCGTAATCTTAGCTGTTTCCGTCCCAATTTTTACCCCTCCATAGAAAAGCATCCTCTGCCCCCCTTTGCCATCATCTTCTCTTACCTTCCCCTCCATAACTTCCTCCTGTAAAAGCTAACCTAAAAACAAATTTTCACACTCGTGCAGCTATCTGCAGTCATAGCTATATCAATTGATCAAGAACCCTAGACCAAGTTAGCAACATTGCAACCATGTCTGGCGCCGTGTAAGTTGAAATTACCTCCATTCCCCAGCCCTCGCAGGAGCCCAATTCGCGCCAAAGGATGCCGTCTGGAGCCGGACTGGTCAGTCAATGGCAATGCTCACCACGGTCGTCGTGGCTGAAGACATCGAGAAGATGCCATCTTCACTTGACCGGCTGTTCCGGGCTTTCCTAGTGTCCCCTTCCTCCCTCAACATGTGTGACTGAAACATTGTGCCTTGGGTCCTCTAGGGCTCGTCTGGCCAACATCACCAGTTCCTTCAGCTGTGCAAGGCGAGCTCCTCTCTCTCGTGGTCTTTGCCTTTCACGTCTCTGGCTCCTTTGTGGACAATCATGCTAACTATTCCGAAGCGCTGATCTCGGCCTCATCGGCCTGGCCGTTATGTAAGTTGCGACCCGTTTCCCTTCCGACTCCCCCCAGCGACGGCCGCCTCTAATATCTTTATTCTACCTCAGGGGTCAGAACTTGATTCTGAACATGGCCGATCACGGCTTCACAATTTGCGCCTTTAATCGAACCGTTTCCAAGGTCGACCGCTTCCTGGAGAACGAGGCTAAGGGCAAGTCCATTGTTGGTGCCCATTCTACAGAGGAGTTTGTCTCCAAGCTCAAGAAGCCCCGCCGTGTCATGCTTCTCGTCCAAGCTGGCAAGGCCGTCGATGACTGGATCGAGACTCTGCTTCCCCTCCTTGAGAAAGGGGACATCATTATTGATGGCGGCAACTCTCACTTCCCCGACTCCAACCGCCGCACCAAGTACCTGAATCAGAAGGGCATTCGCTTCGTCGGTTCCGGTGTTTCCGGTGGTGAGGAGGGCGCCCGATATGGCCCTTCAATTATGCCCGGTGGTAACGAGGAGGCCTGGCCCTTCATTAAGGACATCTTCCAGAGCATCTCTGCCAAGAGTTCAGGTGAGGCCTGCTGCGAGTGGGTTGGTGACGAGGGTGCTGGCCACTACGTCAAGATGGTCCACAACGGTATCGAATACGGTGATATGCAACTTATCTGCGAGGTCAGTGAACAGGCGCGCACCAATCAAGTTCTGTGTGAAGAAACTGACTGGGTATTTCTAGGCATACGATATTATGAAGCGCGGTCTCGGACTGAGCAACAAGGAGATGGGCGATATCTTCGACAAGTGGAACAAGGGTGTTCTAGACTCTTTCCTGATCGAGATTACTCGCGACATCATGTACTTCAATGATGACGATGGAACGCCATTGGTTGAGAAGATCCTAGATCAGGCTGGCCAGAAAGGTACCGGAAAGTGGACCGCTGTGAACGCTTTCGATCTCGGAATGCCCGTTACTCTCATTGCCGAGGCTGTGTTTGCCCGATGCTTGTCCTCGATCAAGCCGGAGCGTACTGAGGCCTCGGAGAAACTCAAGTTTGTTAGCAGTAGCCAGGACTTCGAGGGTAACAAGGAGCAATTCCTCGACAACCTAGAGCAGGCTCTTTACGCCTCGAAGATCGTTTCGTATGCACAGGGTTTCATGCTGATGCAAGAGGTCAGATTCTACCATCTATATGCTTTTTCAATCCGAGTACTAATGCGCAGTTGACAGGCCGCCAAGGAGTACGGCTGGAAGCTGAACAAGCCTTCGATTGCCCTGATGTGGAGAGGTGGCTGCATTATCCGCTCCGTTTTCTTGAAGGATATCACCAATGCGTACCGAAACAACCCCGACCTGAAGAACCTGTTGTTTGACAACTTCTTCAATAAGGCTATCCACAAGGCCCAGCCTGGCTGGAGAGACGTCGTCTCCAAGGCGGTTCTGTTGGGTATCCCCACCCCCGCTTTCGCCACCGCCCTATCATGGTTTGATGGTTACCGCACCAAGGATTTGCCCGCCAACCTCCTCCAGGCGCAGCGTGACTACTTCGGTGCCCACACCTTCCGCGTCAAGCCCGAAGCCGCCAACGAGAAATATCCCGAGGGCAAGGATATTCACGTCAACTGGACTGGTCGGGGTGGTAACGTTTCTGCTTCGACATACCAAGCATAAGATACTAAAAAGGGAAGATTATGAACAGCATTGGTGGGCCTACAGGCACATATAAATACCGATGCAAGTTTGGGAACCGACAAGGGATAATTTAAATAGATGGGACCGGAATTGAATTGAATTGTATAATGATCAAGCTTCAAATCGTTTTCTGCCGTGATTACTGTGCTCTGAGATCCAATTGTCAACCTAATCAAGACGAAGGGGGAGAGGAGAGAATAGAAAGCACAAACAACGATTAGATACGAAGGCTGCCAAGGTAATTTATTGTATCACACCTACAGGTACAACATACCTCAATATTCAAAAAGAGGAGTGAAGGTATGTACGTACAAGCTGGGTTCAAGAGGTTGCGCAAGTAGATATCAAGTCCATAGAGCCCTCCCTGGAGGATTTCAATTTGGGGAATGGGCACTAGCTTAGCCACATCTGGGTCCCTGTGCCACAATCTCCTTGGCCAGCCAATTAAAAGTTGCAAATCTGGAAGTACCTACGTACATGCTTTGGTAAAGCTTCGTGTCGGGGCGCGTTCCATCTCTTTGCGACCGCTGGATTTCAAGTTGTTATACTACCTGTAACCTTGCCCACCAGCAGCATCATCACACTAATGCTATTGGCGATACCATTTCGTGCAGATCACATCCAAGATAAATCAGCGTCAATTGTAGCCTTCATACGCCATATTGTAGACTTGGCTCAGTTAGAGACAATCGCCCCTGTACTCGGATCGCCGACGAGTATTCACTATGTCGGCAATTCCCGACCCTAGCTATGCGGTGCATAGAGAGCTCCTCCCTCATGTGCACCTCATCTCAACCTATCGATACACCCACAAGGCTCAAGTCCAGCCTAATGAAGCTACCGCATGGCTAATGCAGGCGCCCAAGATCGCGCGCGACACTGCGCCGTTCTTTTGGACATACTTAGAGAAGCCCGAAAATGGGCAGATTTTTCTCGCGTGGCAGCCTCTACAGCTGATGGGGACGCGCTTTGCTAGCGATGGATTTATTTGGCCGCCGCAAGAACAGGTTTTCAGCCAGGATGTGGGAAACGGCGTTGTACGTCCTTGAAGACTGTGAGCATAAAGGACACTGTCAATTGCTAATCGCCCATAGGTCCTAGAGATGTATTATCACAAAGCCGGTTATGTTCAGGGGTCTTCTTTCGCAACGCACTCTCGCCGTCGATTCCGATTGACTCCTTCAAATCCACCCAATCCGAACGCCCCTCAAGTCGATCCGAGCCTGTGGATTGTCCATTACGGCCCCATAGATAACAACGAGCGCATACCGGTCCAAGCGATTCCTCGCGATTCTCATACGCCGGCCATACTCGATACCCGTGCGTATCTTCAGCGAAGCGGTCAGATCCAACGCAAAGAGTTTATCCTCGGAGACAGGGTGAACTGGCCGCAGATCGGCTGGCCGAAAGAACAATCGAGGCAACCAGCGTATGGGCAGAACCGTGGGGTCACTCAAGCGATGGCATATCCACCGCACCCTCCTGCCGTTGGCGGACCGCCCTCAAAACGTCCACGCACCAATCAACCAGCACATCAAATGAATGCAATGGCAGTGATGGGGCAAACGGATCTCGAGGATGACGAAGACACGTCTCGGGGCGATCTCTTCGACCTCCTTACCCCCCGTGACGTAAGCATTAGTCGGTATAAGCAGAACCATGAGTGGATGGAGGAGATACTATCTTCAGCATACATGATGGGTCAGATAGGCTTTGCCGATCTAGGTCTTGGGCTGAAGGGCGAACTATCAGACCTGACGGAAGGCATCTTTGACGCACCAGGCTCCAATGCAATCACACACCCACCGACAAAGCCGGCAACGACCAAGTTAGATCCCGACCAAGCTGCCGAATTTCGCAGACGGGTGAACAGTAGGATCGATTCAACCAAAACCGAGATCGAAAAAATGAAAGCCGATCATGCCAGGCAGATGGCGAAATTCAAGCAAAATTCACTGGTCACTGCCTCGGAAAAGGACTTACGTACTGCAATATACGGTGCAAACACAGAGGCGCTACGTCTCGAAGGCAGAGAAGAAAGCGAAGACGCCACAGCCCGGTGGTCGCCAAAGCAGTCTAGGCAAGTCGACGACGTTGTTTCACAGGTGGAAGCTCACCTCAATCGCCAAGTCGAGGTTATCTATGACTTGCGGAGAATTCAACAAGGCGGCTACCAAGAACCTGCCCCTGAACCTGCCGTTCAAGGCCACGCGCTACAGTCTTCGGTTGGCGGGGGGCACGCATCTAGTGTGAATGGCAGCAACGCGATGTCCCGTCAGCCATCACACGCAGGTTCTCAACAAAGCGGCTTCATGATGGGAGACTCGGATATCGACATGGGCGGAACCGCTGCGGGTCTGCTCGATCAGATGCATACCGGCGCTTCATCTCATTCAACGCCTCAACCACCCATGTCCGCCGCTCCTTCAAATGTCGCAACGCCTGCAAATCTCAATATGCCCTCTCCCAACCCACCGCCGCCCCAGACCGGTGCTCTTATCCAGCAGAATACCGATATTAAGATGGATGGCACAGATATAGGTACTGGGGACTGGGTGGTCGTACCCAAGGGCGGCGGAAGTCCGGATCAGATTGTGGACAATGCTTCAGTCGGAGGGCCTCCTAAGCCTGCGGGCCCTTCGAAGCAAGTATCAGCTGCTGGTACACCTTCAGGGTTCAATGGTGACAATAACGACTTCAGCTCCTTAGAGGACTTGAACTCAGCGGGAGATGCTTTGGCCGGGTTCAGTGGAACGCCTGGTGGGATGAGTGAGGGCTTGGATTTGAACATGGAGGACTCGGCATTTGGCGATGCTTTCCACGGCGTTGACACCCAAGGCGGCGGCGGTACGCCTGCTGATAGCAACATGTAATAAGTACATGTAGCGCGGATGCCCGTACTTCGGGGTTCCAATTGTCGGAGATAATGTTTACTTGCAGTCGGCTGTCTACTCATCCACGTGGGAAGGAGCCACAAGAGCCTGGTCCTGTCACTGGGCTTGCCTGCCATCTGGGTCATTAGGATATGAAGAGTTTCGGCGTTTCGGCGAAGGCCAAAGTCATTTTCAAGCTTGGCGCTTCAGAAGCTATTCTTCGATGACATTAGGGTCTGTGTCTAGGAGAAACGATACGAGAGGAGAACTGCTACGTGAAAACTGCGGCGGTCTAGACTGGGTCATTTTCTATCTGGCAGACATTTGCCGGGGAGACGACAAGGCGTAAACATAGTTATTGGCTTAGAGAGCTCTAGGGATTGCGAAAATGTACTATTTAGGGAAATACATTCCATTGATGGGCTCCAATACTTCTCGTTTTCGTCTACGAAACCTCATCAGTTTGTATTCTCACATGATGCTACCTCCATGCCGTGGGGTAAAGATGACCCCAGTGGGAATACTTGATCTTAGGAGGTACTGTAGGTAGGCATATGTTCATACCTATCCGCTCTACTCAGCCCTATGGAGATAGGGAAAGCGCACCTCGCTATATAGGTATGTGAATGAAGAAGGCATCAGTAAGGCGGGTTGCTGGTGATTTTGCTGCCCCTTGCTTAAAGCCAGGTCGATTTATATATCGTGCACGTGGTAGCGGTTGTGTTGGTGCTTAATGTATGCTCGGTAGGTAGCAAACCGGTATGCCAAGCCCAGTTCTCCCTCAGATTGACGGAAAAGGAGTTGAGACACGGCCGGCGGCCTAAATCGAGGAACACGGAGATGGTGTTTCAGATCCGTCGAAGATCCCAATACCCACAACCTCAATTCTTTCGGCTCGTCTTTTAGTCGCATCGAACTGATAATGATACTGCTCTATGGATTTATGTTGATACACTGCATCTCGAGTACCAGCTTCACTGCAGATTGAGCATCCCGTAAAATCTCTCCAACCTCAGTCGCTCAGTTTTCCTTCAACTCCTTGACAACGAGGCCTAGTTCTATTTATTGATTTCTTCATGTACCTGATGACTTCAACGGCGTCTCAAATTGTCATAGACTAATAGGTTAAGGCTTAGGGGCAGCGATTCTGATCTGAGACGCAGATCACGAGTGGCATTGACTTATAGAGCTGTATCTTGAACGGATGCTTTAAATGCACTAAAACATCACAGGGCTCGAGCCGTACACACTGTTTCATTCAAGTCGCATTCCATCGTAGAGCCGCCTGGTATTTAGCAGACTGGGCATCATGAAATCAGCAGTAGAGCCAAGCATGAGCCCTCAAAATCCGCTTGCTGTAGATCATGGGAAGAGAGGGGGCGGCACCTGGCCAACACAACAGGGTGATAACACAAGCACGGAATAAGACACGTTAGACGACGTGCCGGCAAATCCAAACGACGTCTCATCAACTTCATCCATCTCATAAAACCCCGATGCTGGGCTGGGCGCATTACATCAAGTTTGCCGTTCCTTCTCTTCTTCCCCGGTTTTGTGACTGTCACTCCAAATACCTTCTCCCTTTGCTTGGGCTTCCCTTTTTCTTTCTTCCCGTCTCCCCGCTGGTCGCTCTCTTTCCTCTTCTTCTGCTTCCTGCGCAAGCCGCTCCTTTTTTACTATATTCTTCTCTTCGATATACCCTTTTGCTTCTCTGTCTGCCGGTCAGCTCTTACTACTGCTGAGCAGTTTCAACCTCCATTCTCTTATCTATTTTATACACTTCTAGATACATACAAGTTTTAATCCTCCCCTGGGAAGTTGAGATTAAGAAGCAGATTCTTGCGTCATACCCTACCGATACTCTAATATTCAAGTCATAGAAACAGTCTCTTTCATTGACGAGGCTTAGGTAGAAGAGCGATATCCACCCATCGCGATGAGGCATACGGACTTCGCCGCCACGCTGGTGGTGCTATTTGCAGCCAGTGCTCAAGCCGTGCCGGCAAGAAATGCCGCCTTCAACGCTGTTCAAGTCAATCAGCAGGCACCCAATAGCTCTTCATCGTCTGAGCTTCAGCAAGATGTTACGGGAAACCAACAACAAGGAATTGTCAACAGCGTGAGCCAGAACCAGCCTGAGCCCAAGCCTGAGGCAGGAGCGGTGGCCGGTGGGGGTATACCGTTAAACGGTGCCCCCGGCGCGCCAGCAGGCCTGGCTGTCTTGCCTAGTGGTCAGATCACAACGGGTCAACTACAGCCGCTTCCTGGGGCTGCGACACAGCCCGCAGTTCAAAGTTCTATCGCAGCGGTTGAGACGGCACCTGTGCTCGGACAAGTCTCCTCAGAGGTAAATGACTCCGTACACTTGAGACCGAGCTTGCTAGAGCGGCCTTTGGAAGGGTCCTAACTAATATTATTCTGTTAAAAGCAGCCTGCAGCAGTTGCATCCCCCACAGGCATCCAGCTACTAAACCCCGCAGCCGATGCCGAGCCGAGTTCTGTCGCCGCAGGCTTAAACACAGCTGGAGGTCTGAGTGAAATCGCAGGCCTCAGTACCGTTGCAGGACTACCGACAGTTGTGGTCACAAGCACGGCACCACTCGCCGGGCTCGAGACGATCGGTGCAGGACTTGGTGGTGCCGAGACGGAGGCCTCTGCTACTTCGCTGCTGGCTACCATCGGCGCGTCTGAGGCTCTGGGCGCCACGGGGTTCTCTTCGGCTCTCGCAACTGGAATCGCGACCGAGCCTGTGGCTACGGCTGTGGAGTCAGCCGTTGCGACTCCCGACGGATTCCTGACTATAGGGGCCGGGGGGGCAGAGGCGGAAGCTTCTGCAACTCAGGCACTGTCCGACACGGTATCTCTGGTGGCATCCTCGGCAGGTTTCGCCGACGTCACGGCCGCTCCCTTAACCTCCGCCTCCGCCTCAGCTATAGCGGGAGAAGGCGAGGGAGCTGCTGTCGGCCTAGGTGCCGATGCTACCGCCAGCGCTGACGCAAGTATCAGCGCCGGGCTTGGAAGCGAGAGCACGGGTGTGGTAGCGTCGGCGTCGGCTTCAGACGTCGTGAGCTCGGCAGCAGAGACGGGAACAGCCGCTTTGCAACCCCTTCCTGGTGCTGATGGCGCAGCCACGGCGTCCACCTCCCTTGCAGCTCTCCCTACTACATTCGCCACGGCGACTTCTGCTGCGGCCGGGTTATCTAGTGCCAGCGCCGGTGCTGAGACTGGGACTGGGGTCGGCGAGTCGTCTGGTGGTGTTGCTAGCGATGTCTTGCCTGGTGAATCATCTGGCCTTGCCTCTGCGTCGGAGTCTCTCCAGCCACTGCCGGGCGCCGATGCTACCGGTACGGCCGCCTCGGAATCTGGGCTGCAGGCTCTACCCGGCGAGACTTCTGCTGCTGTGTCGGCCGGCATCTCGGCCTCGGGTGCTCTGCAGAATTCCCTGGCCGTGCCGACTGAGACTGGCTTGGTTACTGCCTCCGGCTCCTCTTTTGCCTCTGCTTCGTCTTCTTTCCCCGGTGTCTCTGTCTCTGCCTCGTCTGGAAGTGTTGGCTTATCATCGACACAGACGGGCGTTCTCGCCAGCGAGAGCAGCGGTGCCGTCCTCGGTGACACGAACACTAACGGGACTACTACTGTCGTCGACGCGAATGCCGCGGCTAGGGATATGGCCAATGTGCTGTTTGTCACGCTTACTGCGGGAGCTGTTGGGTTTGCTGGGGTGTTCTTGTTGTAGGTTAGTTTAGGCTAGGTTAAGTAAGGTAGTTTGGTTTTATTTAGGGGGGGGGGGGGGGGGTAAGGGGGCTTGGGACAGTTGAATGAGAACGAAACTGAACTGTACGCGTTTAAGTATTAGGAAGGGAGGGAGGAATATGGGCTGACTGAAAATATGATGGGAGAGATTGATGATGTTGTTGAAATAGGGAGTACGATAATGTAAACTGGGGAGCAGACATATATAAAGAAAGCCTGAAGTAGGTAATCAGCTTCGGGAAGCACAAAACCCAATACATGTAACGAAATTCCAACCTTTTGACTTTTATTTGGCTCACGGCAAGCGTTGGTGACCTCTTTTTGCAAATCTTGGTATCATATTATTCTGTACTAGGCAGGCAGTTACTCATATTAAGTAACTAACTCGTCCTTATCAGGCCTTACTCTTCCTCCACTCAGCAGCGCGACGAGCGCCCCGGCCTTTCGCCTTCGCCTTCGCCTTCACGACGCCCTTCTTACCCCCCTTTTTCTTGCCAAACTTTAGATCCCTGGGTTTGCCATCTTTGGCGCTGGCCCTGCGACCTTCGAAAATGAACTGTTCTGGGGGCTTTATGCCATCACTAGTCTCACTAGTCTCTTGCTGTGGCTTGTCCCCTTTTTCTCGGGATACGCGCGGCCTTCGGGTGCTATCGCCACCTTTAATAAGCTCATGGCGCTGCTTGCCCGCTGCAGAGCGTCCCAGCAACCTCGCTGCACGACCGGCTTGCGAGAGCTGTTCCGGTGTGATTTTTGGCGCGTATTTTGTGCTGTTTTTACGCTTGGCACCACCTTCCGTGCCTTTCAAAGCATCGGCGCGTTCCTTGGCTTTGCGCTCGAGAGCCAGGGAAGTCTTGCGAGGGTCTTTCGCCCGGGATACGCGCAGGGCTCTGGGAAGCATGGGGGGGAATTTCTTCTCGTTCAAGAGAAGAGCTGACTCGACGTCGTTTTCGTCGTAGAATTGCACGTATGCAAAACCCTTCCCTACGCGCGTCTTGTCGTCTCGTGGCACCCGCACGCTCTCGACTTTGCCGGCGTGCTCGCTGAATACCCTCCACAGCCCTTCCTCGGTGTCGCTCGGCTTCTTGTAACGTTTCTTGGTAGTGGTTTCGCCGTCCGCATTGGTGTTGACCACGGTCTCATCGTCTACGAAACCTAGATTCCCGACAAAGACGCATCTGCGGTGATCTACGGGGGTGGGGTGCGCTACGCTATCGACGCGCAGATGTCGCTCTAGGATCATCGATCCGTTGAGAGCCTTGAGAGCGGTTCGCGACGCAAGCGGTGTCGTGTAGACAACATATGCGTTAGTGGATCTCGCGGTAGTCGCCATGACCGATTTCGTGATGTAGGCCGCTCGCTTAGGCTTGGCGGCCGTGGAGAAGGGGGTCGATCGGAAGCGCAGAGACTCGATCTTGTGCGGGCCGCTGGAAGCGTCGAGTTCGGGCAAGGGGGATTCGAGATGCGATATGAGAAGTTTTTTCGCCTTTGAGGAGGTAATAGCTTCTATTGACACGTTCCCTAGAAATAGGGTACGGTTCGCCTTTTCCAGCTCGACGTCGACGTGTTCGACCGGCTTCTGAAGCGACTCGTGGACCAGTGGTGTCTCCTCACCCTCGGCGTCCGAGTCATCCTCAGGTGTATCGGGAGGAGGGGTGGGTGCAGAGGAGGATTCAACAGCCTGGCCGGCTTCACCCTTGCGACGCTTCTCTTTCCGGCTTTCCTTCTCCTCCTCTTCAAGTAACTTGCGCAGGTACTTTCCTTCAAGGTCATCGTGCTCATCTCTTCGCTTTCTTTTACGGTCTTTGCGCTGGAGTTTGGGTGTTTCTGCGGGGCTGTCTGGCTGAGATGATGCTTCATCGTTCTCATCGGTTGCAGTTTGCTTGCCTCTTGCCGCTATCTCCTCCTCCTCGTCATCCTCCCCTTCTGCTATGTCGCTCAAAGACTCATCCTCTTCTAGCTCGCTCAACTCCTCGTCATCCTCCTCTGTCTCCGCATCGTCTGGCGTGAGATCAGAAGGCTTAGTTTGTTTCGTCTCATGTTGCTCTTTCTTTGAAACTAGTGGGACATAACGATCTTTGGGCGGCGGTGCGACTGGACCAGCCTGTAAGAATAAGTCAGTTTAAAGACCTTGCACCGCGGAAAGATAAAACCGTACACTGCTTGCAAAAAGGGCATCTAGAGTGGGGTCTAGGGCTTTGCTCGAAGCTGAGAGCTTCGTTTTCCTACAGCAAAAGTTAATTGACGGCCATATGTGCCTTTGATTGGGTCATATATACTCACATTTTTGACATTGTTCCCTTCTTTTGCAAACTACTCTTGCTCGCTGTTAATAGACTTTATCTAGGTAGGTAGTCCCTGACGATGCTTTTGATCCATGCAAAAAAAGTTCCAGGAATATCAGAGGGTACATTGTTATCAGGTACCGGTGATTATCTTATCGGCATACAGGTGGGTCTCTAGCTCGGATATATGAGTGCCCTCGTTTTAAAGGGGGTAACGATTTATGTACAAGTCGGAGCTATCCGTTAAACCAGGTAACCTAGTACCTGGCTACCCATACACCCTTTTTCTAGCTGTGCATACAGCTGTATTAGGTAAATATTTGATTTACCTTAGTACTTGGGTTGCTTTGGAAGAGGATTTCTGTGTTTGAATATTTACTCTGCTAAAATTTACTGCTAATAAAGGGGAAAGGGGATGATCGATGGTTAATGGTGAAGTTATTTCCATTCCACGTCCGGTACCCGACTCTGTATATATATAACCTGACAGCTTCAGGGGCTAGTCACGTGTCAGGTTTTTGTCCTCTACACAGCGATAGGACTTGAAATCCGGTCCGTAGAGGGCACGTGTGATGCTCGAGACCACTTCACTCGTACTGACGGAGTCGAAAAATCCTCAGGGAACTGGTAAACTTAGGACAGACCCTGTCTATGCAGCATTGTAGCGTATGTTATGCATTGGGTAGGTCGAGAAACGGATCTTCTCCTGTGTTCGATATGAGCGATGGTCGATGGATAAATACTGGCTACCATTGTCTTTCCAAGACGGCCTTCTGCAGCGCTTGACGCTGTTAAGCATGAGTATATGCTGTTGCACGGGCTCGAGGGCTCCGCGTAGGTCATCGTCATGCCCTCCCGGCCCATGAGTGCTGCTGAACTGATCTTGATTCGGTTACACACTCTACTCCATGGTGTGTCTGACCCCCAGGGAAGGCAGCTTGGTTCTGTATCCACCCGCTCGACTCGCCTCAGTAGCGGCAATGCTTGTCTTTCTCGATCCAGCAGTAGCGATATCCGTACTACCTATAACGAGGCTCTGGATTTGGTATTCTTTACACCTGTTGGCTCTAACGGCACGGCTATCGTTTTGACCTTGCTTGAGGGACATTCCACATGGACGCAGCTCAATACCGAGTATGGGCTTGGTGAACGAAACCTAGGAAAACAGTAGTAACCAAGTGACAGGTGGGGGAACTGGGTGACTATGTTCATACCGTAATGAAAGACCATTTCCAGAGACCGTCTATAGTCTTCTGCTTTGTTTAGCTATTAAGTTAAGTTGTTTAATTCCTTGATATATCCGAGCAGTGAGAACGGTTGGTTAGTGAAGAAGCTTTGCTTTCTGCAATGGGTTATAGAACTACATAAGTCTATTAAACAATCAACTAGGTATACCAGACTTCACAGAAACAGAACTATACTACCTGTCTTGTAAGCTGGAGACTTGCTAAATAGATCTGTGTTACACTAGGAATAATAGAAGCCGCGGGCTTAAGTGAGCATGTAATTCGCATTGTAAGCCGGTAGGTACTTCGGTTATCTTGTTACCTGTTTACTTATTTCTTTTCGGAACAAGAAAACGTAGGCAGGACACAGAGAGTAAAGATACGGTAATGGAAACAAATGAACTACGAATCTGATACCAGCAACTTCACATGAGAAGTTATTCAAAGCCGCAAGAAACCATGAAGCCAAGAGCATCCTCACGGTTAAATGCGTTTATGCCACATCCAAGCCACATGCATCGCCACATGTTTCCATGCACCCACCTAAAGATGCCTGAGCACCTGCTGAGCTAACTTTTAGGTACCACCTTTTCGGAATCTACGATTTTATCGATAACCCGGACTGCTGTCCTCTGCCGCCAAATGCCGTAACGTAACAAGCGACTTGGGGTCATTGGGGCGCGCAGCCAGCGCAGCCAGTTTTGGGGTTAGGTCTTGTTCAGGAAGCGCAAGGTGATCGATCGGTCTCTCCTTCATGTGTTTTGTCGCTCACGCCATTTTATGTTCTTACACGACTGACAGCACGGTCTCTAATAACAGAACACCTCGTGACAATGAAAAGATATTATACTGGTAGTTAAAGTTTTATTCCACACCAAACACACGGCCACCCTTCAATACTCGACCTGTGGGAATCCGATCACTTCTCTTTCTCCCAGAGCTCTGAAAACTCGACCGTCACCCACCACCTCCAACACCACGTTTCTCCCAACCTTCCAATCCCACTGCTTGCCAATCGCGGCCACTTCCCTCTGTCAGCCTTTGCGAATACGGTACCTGGTTTGAACTTTAGATTTGCACGATGGCAACCGGCGACACGGCGCCGCCGCCACTCTCAATTCCTCCCCCGCAAATTGAACCACTTTCAGACGATGATGGCTCAAGTCCCCTCAGCGATGTCGAGGACAAGGAAGAGGAGCCAAATGACTTACAGGAAGAAGAGCGTCTGACCAACAACGAAAACGATGACCTCAGCCTAGCCGACAACCAGTCCGACGGGAACGACACGGAAGCTGAGACAGAACGTCTCTTTGACACCCCCCAGCAAGCCACGCGCCATAAAGATGTGGTCCTCGGCCCTTCCGCAGACGCTATAATCTACGAACGTAGCCCGAGCAAGCTGCGACAAACCGCTGGCTCAAACAACGACGCCGAAGGTACTCCCTTGTCCTACGATGATGTTTCGATGGCTTCTAGCCCCCCTGCGCAGCCAACAGATGAATCAGAGAAGGTACAATCACCTACGTTAGATATACTAGCCCAAGTAGCTGCAATACAAGAAGCCGAAACTCGGAAGCGAAAGCGCTTATCTCTCCCAACTGAGGTTGCCGAGGTTGAGCAGCCCCCACGGAAACGTGCCGGTTCCGCACCTACAACAGATCAGGTGACTGCCGACGGCGACGCGACCGTCATTGACGAGGATGAAACATCCTTGAACATCATCAGCGGGGAGCATTCTGCTGACGAGGGTACGGGCACGACGGCGGGTGCTGAGGAGGCAGAGCCAGACGAACCAACCCGACAAACTCAATCCGAACAGCTTGCCGGCACTAAGAAGCAGACGCGAAGCAGTTCGAGAAAGCTCAAAGACTCAGAAGAAACTGCCGAGGCAGACGCGCCAACGGGTGACCCGTTGAACGGTGCTGCACCCGACGATGACGAAGCTCACACTGGCGAGGACGATCACATGGAGGTTGATGTAGACGAAGAGGCAGAAGCAGCACAAAAGAACGAAGAAGAACGTATGATAAATTTTGTTGTAACTTCACTGGACAGAGACACTGACCCTACTGCGGCAGTTGAAAGGAAAAAGGCTGCCTTTGAACAACTTGGTGCGATAGAAAAGCGCTTCGCTACGTTCAGAGAAAAGTGAGCGCACGGCCCCTCCTTCACCTTGTGTCTATTCCTAACGCTAACCGGTCACCAAGACTATACGAGGAACGACTCCAGCAATTGAATAAGGAAGAGGCTATGTTGAGATCCGACAACCCGACTCATCCGGAGTACCTCGCAATGATGCACTGCATCAATGCTCGCAGAGATGAGAGAACACGCGTGGCAGACCAAGAGCTCAAGCTCAAAATAGAGGCATCAGAAAGATGGGCCGTTGCGCGACGGGCTCAGATCCATTCTCAATTCTTCCAAGCTATAAGAGAATCGCGGGAAAGGATACTCGCAGAACTGGGCCAGCATTGGTATGACATACAACACGAGCGGCGAAAACATGCCAATAACGTTCCCGAGTTCGGCATCCGGTTCCCGAAGAGTCCGACGCAGCGTATACGACAGGCTCTTTCCTACAACAAAGAAGTCTCAATCCTCTCGGGGATTGCCAAGTACGAGGGAATGCCTGCTGCGCCTGATATGCAAGGTGCTAGCCTGCAGGAGCTAGAAGACGATATGGAGGCGATCGGCGTAAGTAACATGGCACTTTCTTTAAATCTTCTTACCTGCGGAGTATGGGCAAGACATTAACACTTTGAAATCAGAGACATCGACTCCATGCTCCGCGACATCCTCTGCACAGACCAATGTATGCTGACTACGGTGGCATCCCGCTTGGAGAGGCTCTGGGACCTGCCGGGGCCGAGTTCCTCGAGCAAACTCCTTGGGCTAATCCTCATCACCCATCAAATGCCCATCTTCTCCAGCGGCAACACACACACCATCATCACGACCCGCAACATGTGCTTAGCACACTATCAGGCGCATCGGCTCCCCCGCCGCGACGACCACCGCACCAGGCCAGCAACCCCTTTGCTATATCATCAGATTCCCAGCCGTTTAATGGCCATGCTAAAACATCGAAAAATGCTGCAAGACAGGCGACAACGTCACCCGAAGTTACGCGCGCGGCAAGCTTGCTAGAACAGACGAGGACACTAGGAGCGAGAGCAGTAGCCTCTAATCCAAGCGAGAACAGTCATTCTCTCAGCCATTTGGGGGCTACGGTCGCTACCTCCTAGGAACGGGTGCGACGTAGATGATGAATGATGCCATACACGCGGGGGCAATTTGCATTTGAATAGACAGCGCGAAGACGACCATCTTATGTTGATACCACCTGCATTGCTGTTTTGTACCAGGCGTCTGGGCCACGAAGGATGGAATTATAAGGCGTTATAAGACATTTGCTATAGGAGTTCCTGTATGGGTTGGGCCTGGGGCACTGTTTATCTTGTCTAATCCATGTACAAGGCATGTACAAGGCAGGCTGGTTTGTCTTGTGGTACAAAACACAAATGCGATTGTTGGTCGCCTCATCTGTAGATATACATCTTACACTACCCAAGACGTCTTTGAGGGCGAGGTGTTTATGTTAGGACACGCCATTGGGCTGATGATACCACCCTGTCACTATTATTGTACAGATGATAGGCCGCTATCTGATTTGCAAAGCGATGCAAATAGCATTACTCTTCATATCCCCATGTCACCGGTGCACCGTTCCGTCTTTTCTAATAGTGACATCACTATCACCTTTGGGGTTGTACTGGTTTTTCGGGAACTTTAACATCTTCAAACTCGTCTTGACCGATGGCGTTAATGGTATAGACGTCTAACCAAGGCGCACTCGGAATATTAGCATGGCCCTCATCCTAAAGCACTACACAGTTGCCCAGTGTGATCGGTCGATGGAGGCTTACAGATACCAAGCGTCACGGCAAACATGGCGGAACCGACGAGGGCATTCTTGACGAGGTAAGGCTTCCGAGCTCGGATAAGGGCAGGGGATTGCCTAGATTGGCCGCTGTAGTAGGAAGAGCTTGCGTAGCTAAAATCTCAGATCGTCAGAATTGTTCTACCTCATAACATGACGAAGAAGACGAATGCGTTGCTGGACTGACTCACCCTGGCATTTTCAAGTATACCTAGTCCTGCCCAGCCGGGCCTTGTTTTCAGTAGTGTGACGGCAGATTATGTGAGTGCTGGGGACGGAGGTGTGTTGAGCGCTGGGTGAAGCATTCAGTCGCCGATTGAACCTCAAAAGTTCTTGACACAGATAGCAGGTAGGTAGTCACTTTTGCGCGTATAGATTGCTGATTCGAGTCTTTCTAGAGGCTCCTGTTCGATTGAAAGTCGTAGGTATTATTTAGGTATAGCTACACTGACTTAAGTACTGTCCAGGTTAAACCATAATACCCTTTGCTGTAAACTGCTGCAAATTCTCGGCCTCTTATCGGGTAATTACCTGCCCAGCAGAAGTTCATAGTACTGGGAATGCTGCTGTACCACCTCTCCTTTAGCGCCCAGGTACGCATTAGACCCCCTGCAAGTAATGCGCATACTTAGCACTTCAGGCTACCTAGGTACCTAACGGGTAAGTGCTCGATTCAGTCAGTAAGGTACTATCCTGCCCTGAGCTTTCATTGTCTCTTCGCGTCAAAAGCTTGGAGGCAGTTGGCAACTCTGAATTCTATATAACAAAACTCGGGCATCTTGCTTCCTTTCCTATGCCTAAGTGTAGGTTTTGTTACTCTCCCCACATACGCTGTGAACTTCTATTTTGTCCCAATGGATTGACCGCAGCAGATTTTGCGCCGACCGGTAAGTCCTAACTTGCGCCCTCCAGACGCGTGCATGCACCAAACGTAGTGGTGGGTTGAGAGATCGATTCACTCCAACTGACATCACCAACCAGGGACACAATAACTTGGCTTTATTCCGATCATTATACACCGTCTACCATCGTATTCGCCAGTAACATCGAATAAGACTCTCTTCCTCTTCCTACAGTAGTCGGTGCCAATTGCTCAACAACGAGTAAAACGACTACAGCGGATATCGACTAACGCTGGCGCATTACCTTATTGCCATACGCGATTCCTCCCATTCACACTCCCCGATCAACCACCCAATCCTCGACGGGCCTTTTAATAATACATGGCCGGCTCAGGTTTTAAGTAGAGGTCGCTCTGAGTATACTCTTCATTGCAGTTCGTAGTTGCCTTCGGAATCCTTGGGTTGGTCGTTTAGGGTAGTCTAGGCTTTGTGCTACGCACGTTCAATATGGCGACTCCGACTCCTCAGCTGTCTGTCGCCGACCAGATACGACAACTGGAGGGGGCTAGGAAATTAGTCCTAAAAGACGTTTCGTACTATCCACAGGTCATTCCGGCGACTCTGCCAATCATCGGCCCCTCTTCCCAGGTCGAATTTCGAAGATGGGGGTCCGAGTTTCTGGCTGAGGCTTTCGCTACCCCTGCCGTTCCACTCAGCAGTAAGGAGACTTTGTCTCTGCTTGTTCTCGACACATTGAAGGCGCTGTTAGACGATCCAAGTCAAGATGTTCTGGTCTTGCGCGGGGTCATACAAGCTGCAGCTAGCATATATCCCCTAGCTATGCGGTGGATGTAGGTATTCCTCGTCACTTTGGTATCGTAGCCCTGCCTGTAGATTTTGCTGTCACCACGCTTAGTCTGTGACTCTGTGCGCGTACAGCTACTCTCGGTTCCAACTGTCGCCGTTGTCTTCTTATTATTCGCTGCCACTCTTCTAGAGAGTGTCCCACGCTGACCTTTGAATCGTTTGTTAGAATAAACAACTCGTACGACACCTCAACATGGGAAAAAATGACGGCAATCAAGACAAGGATAAGAGACATCTGGGACTCCGCTCCCTTAACTGTGCGAATCTGCTGTATCAAATTTATGCAGAGGGTAATATTGGCGCATACATCGAGCGTCAACCCTGAACCAAGAGTACGAGGCCCACACTATCGCCGAGATGCCACTGCTAACCACAACTCTTGTAGCGCGGTGACCCCCTGGATATCTCTCGCAATATGGTGCCGCCTAATCATCCTGTCTTACATGGCGACCAGCTCGAGGCTGAGGCCTCGGGACTGTTGGATCGGATGTTGAGCGCTCTAGAGGATGAAAATAGGTAAGGGCAACCAGATACTTTCCAGCTCGTCCTGAATGTCAAGAGCGTTTACTGATGGTTTCCCTCGCATCTCCAGCAATACTTTAGTTGTTGATGCGACGTTAAATACGTTATCCATTCTAATACGCCAACGGCCAAAGACATCCAACCGCATCATATCTACTCTTTTCAACTTTAACCCATTGAGACTTGCAACCAAGTCTCCCATGACCCCAAAAACCAAGGTCCTTATCAAGTCTATGGAGAAGACCACACGTATGCTACTCACGCATCTTTACAAACGGTCAGCTCTCCCACCCTATGCCTTATGACCCGGGCTGTTGACATGATCTTACAGCGATCCCCACAATCCGATGGCCGGCCGTATGCAGCAACACGTTGAGCGACTTGCACGTTCACGAGCCGAGATATTCGACGAAACCGGCCGCAAACGTGCTATAGTCGACCAAGCGAGTGTTGCAGAAGCGAAGCGCCAGCGTACCGCAACAATTTCTACCCAGCCACAGGTTGAAATCACTCCGCTAAAACCCGGGGCAAATACTTTAGCAGATCTTTTCACATTTACTACCAACAACGGGTTAAGGAAATTTAACGTGAGCGACAACATTCCAGCACCACTCGCCGCAAAAATTAGCGTTAGAACTATTGCCCAACTCGACGCAGAAATTCTCGAACGGGCCATTGAGGTAGGGTGCAAAATCACTGATATGCGGCTGCTCTGATGCTAATTCTATGTAGGGGGTTAAATCACGTATAGCGGCTCTTCATGAAGCCCATCAGAAATCTACCAACCCAGAAACAGCTCCGTTAGATGTAGAAGAAGACGAAGATGACTACGAGCCAGACGATTACACCGTAGAGGATACGGAACAACTCATGAACAAGCTCGACTCCTCGCCTTCGGATGACAGGCGTGACTTACAGGCACCAGTCCTCGGAGCGCTGTCATTGCCAGCCTTCAAACTCCCGCCTCCCCCGCCTTTGGATCCAGAACAAGCTGCAAGAGTCGGGCAGGGCGCCATTGCACGCGTGTTTGGCACCATGAAGACTCTTGAAGACCCTGTCACTAAGAGATCAAAAGCTGGCATAAACAGGCTAGCTGCTAACTCATATGATCGCGACTCTTGGATAACCGTGATTATCCGTCTAGCCACCCGTGCCACCGCTGGCCTTGACGATGTTTCGGTCAAAGACGAAGGCGGCGATATCGCACTGCCCACCGTTAGCATGGCGGATAGCATACGGGAGATGCTCTATAACTATGTCCTTGAGGACTTCCGAAAACGGATCGATGTAGCAGTTATGTGGTTGAGCGAAGAATGGTTTAAAGAACGTGTGCAGCAACGTTTTGCATCTGCCCCTGACCAGTCACGGGACGTCCCAGCAAATTACGAGAAATGGACGCTTCGCCTTATAGATGCATTCTTACCGTATCTTCATTCTCAAGATAAAGTTTTGACGCGTTTCCTGAGCGAGTTGCCTGAGCTCACCATGTCAATCCTTTCCAGGGTTCCGGCACTGTGTCGAGATCCAAGCCTCGTGAACCTTGCCCTCACGAGTCTGTATTATCTGGTGGTGTTCCGCCCACCAGTCAGAGATATGGCCCTAGATACGGTTCAGGATATATGGACCGAGTACGAAGACGCCCGGCCCATGGCAGCGAAATACTTGCAACGATGGCGTCCCGGCTTTGTTGAAGCAGCGCAAAAGGATGCTGGCGAGGATGGCAAGACAAGTATAGGGACCAATGGTGCAGTTGTGTGATACGATACCCCAAGACGATGAATTGTCCAAGGAGCAGGCCACATTGATTGTTTCTGCCGTGTACATTTAGTGTTCATCGCATTGGTCTCGTTGAAGCGAGACGCTTTCATTCTAGTCATGGCTTTAGCAGGATTCAGACTAGGTACGGCGTTTGGAAATGGCGAACACGTGTATACATTTTGCCTCGCGAGGAAAGGTTGGCTGATTGTACGGAAAAGAGGAAAAGCAGCGAGGCTCAATTCAAAGTGCGTCTAATTGGGAGCGCCTCAGGAACCCCTTTGTCGCCGCGCAAACATTATCACGAATCAAATTGAATTGCTCAGGGGCCGGGTTTCTTCACAGAAACGCTAGCTTGCATTCTCAGTAGACTCTTAGAGCAGTGGGTATGAGGAGGGTATTTGGCACAACGCTGCCTCCTTGAACTTATGAACCTATTAGGCTATTTTACGATATTTATCTTGCCTCGCTAAACGATACGCAAAAGTAATATAATATGTGGTCTGATATGGATTGACTTGGCCGTGATGCAAGGGCCGTGTTGAGAGCTATGTCTTATTTTGCGTTGTTCTGTAGCTCCGTCTTCAACCATTTGATTAGGTCATTGTGCTCCAACGGTTGACTGTCGAGAATATCCAGAATTTCAATCTCATCGATATGATGCAAGGAACGCAACTCTGTCACACTAGAGTCGGCTTTGAAAGCATCTAGGCTGAGGTAGCAGAAGCCATTCTCGTCTATAGTGAGGCACAGGTATCTTAGCTTCTGGCATTGCCTGAGAAGACAGCCAGCCTTCGTAACATTCCACTTAGGCAAACGAGGACAGAAGTTATCGAGAAACCCTTCCAGATGCCATAAGGCTTCCATCTCACTCTCGCTCTCCCACGCACATGATATCGATCGAATATTACTGCGACCGATTTCTCCGATGGAGAGTAGGAATATTACAAGGCTGTCGATGTCATGCGCTTCGAAATGCGCTGTTTGGAAGACAATCGGCAGGGCTTCAGTTCGTATTTGCTTGTTGAGCAACAATAGGGGTTGGATTGGGACCCTTGTGGGAAATCGCATGAAAAATCCGCTGGGATCACCTATACCTTGGACAATGCTCGAGAGACTCCCCTGTTTGCTATTTTTGGTCAGGGGTAGTCGCACTGTTACATCCGCAGTGTCTAGTGTGAAGTGGTATATTAAACCCCGTAGCTCGGGAGGCAGATTCAGGAGTCGTGAGGGCGCGGGGTTGAGAGTGCTGGTTGGGGGATTTCGCTGCAACTGCAGTATCCAACGCTTAGAACGGTCACTAGCACAGTATCTCCTACCTAGATCTAGGTATATAGGCAAAATAGCGTGCAGCAAGGGAGAGTCTTCGTAACTATACCTGAGAGATGACCAAGAGTGTGTGGACCTCATCGCACGAAAATAGCATAGACAACTCAAGCCCGAACCTGTATTCCACATCGACGAGGAATCTATATAGCCCTATGCCACTCCTACATTGCAGCCGAATTGTGCAGTCGCCTGTCTTGATGAACTAAGGTCGAGGCAGTATTAGCATCTGCCTTAAAACAATCCAGGGTCGAAGATTTCAGAGGCTGTACTTAGCCTACCTTGACGTTGCCCACAGTGAGTAGATCTTGATCTGGGAACACACTCAATCCTGAGGAGAAACTCCCGCTCCTTTTGTATTCTTGCCACTCCCTCAGCATTAGTTCTTCGGGGTCACATTCTACTGGCCACAAGTCGGAATACAACCGAGAAGCATGTTTGTCTTCCTCAAGGCAGGGACAACCAATATCTGAGGCTTTGAATCCCAGTTCTTCTTCAATTTGAGCCATTGTCGGTAGAGGCCCAGTCTCCGTCATGGTGACATTAATAAGGATGCTGAACAGCCTCTGATAGAGTATTCAAGAAGATATAACTCGAGCTGATGAGAAGGAGTGAATGCGTTCAAGAGACTCTTTGCCTTTTTGTTGTGCATGTACTTACCGGGTTGTACATTGTGGCTTACTATTACTGCTTTTCAGGAGCGCCAAGCCCAGGTCAACTGAATACTCCCGGAGCTATCGGAACGGTGGACTTGCCAACGTGGCTGAACATGCTTATTCTACCTCTCACAAGCTCACCAATCAGCCATTCGGCTACTCGTACCACGAAGATGAACGACAACAGCGGCATGCATAACTTCATCCTCTGGGCCGAGAACAAAGGCATTAAAATGGACGGCATAGAACCAACCGCGATCCCATCACGAGGCATAGGCATCGTGGCGACACGTGAAATCAGGGTAGGAAATGGGGTGCGGCGATGGGAGGGGGTGTAAATCCGTCCCGATTGAGCCCCAGATATTTGGACTAATTGGGCATTTCAAAGGCAGGTCAGAGAGTCATGAATATTCCAGAAGATATGATATACAGTTTGCATTCTATTTCACCTAGTATATCTTCAAAACTACCCTCCGACATGCCTTTGCATGGATTGCTCGCTACAGACCTCGCACTCCGAGTCTCGTCCATCGACTCGCCATGGCTGAGGGTACTTCCTAGCGAGGCCGACTTCGCAGCCTCGCTGCCTTTCATGTGGCCGGAGGAGCTGCAGAAACTGCTTCCGGGGGCGGCAAAGAGCATCCTCAAAAGACAACAGGACAAATTCCAGCGCGAATGTGATGCCGTCGCCGCTGCGTTCCCTGATTTGATGTTAGACCGGTCTAACAAGTACAGATACTTCTGGCTCGTAGTGAACACGCGGTCGTTCTTCCACGAGACTCCCGAGATGGAGGACTTCAAGTGGGAAGACAAGCTGTGCCTCTTACCCATGGCGGACCTGTTCAACCACTCCTCCCACGAGGGCTGCAAGGTCACGTGGTGGGACGACGACGGTTACACCATCACGGCGGACCGCACCTATCACGCAGGTGAGGAGCTGTGCATCTCGTACGGGGAGCACACGAACGATTTTTTGCTCGTCGAGTACGGCTTCACTGTACCGGGGAGCCTGAATCCGCATGACGCGGTGGGGCTCGACGGTGTCATCTTACCCAAGCTGGACCAGGCGCAGCGGGAGGCTTTGGCGCGGCAGGACCTTTTAGGAGGGTTCAAATTTCACCCGGGGACGGGACCTTGCGAGAAGACGAGGGCGGCTATAGCTCGAATTTTACAACAACGACAACAGGAGCAGATGAAAGGTCCGAGCGGTGACGATGATGATAACGATGAGAAGACAGGAGGAAACGAGTTGCTAGAAAGCGTACTTAGAGAGCTACTGACGATTGCAAATGAAAGGCTAGAGCGATTAAGGACTTCGAGCTCGGACTTGCAAGATGTTGGAGAAACGGCGGCACATCGAGGTCTTCTCATTCAACGATGGGAGCAGATATCCCAGATTATCTCGAAAGGGATAAAAGTGTAACAATAATGTATATATTTTGAGGCAGACTTTCATCTATCATAGTGCTCTAGCCTAGCTAATGTGGCCAAATAACGCCGAATCTATTTATATGTCACGATGTAATTATTTGATACTTCTAGCATTTGACTTTCCAACTACCAGGGACAGTATCGAATATCGGCGCACTCTATGAAGAGCAGAGGATTTATCTAGCTGGAGAGGAGATTTTGTTAGCTAGGTATCTAAGTGTATATAGAGACTGGATTACGGCCCTGCCATGTCTCGGGGAAAACGACGCCGTTCATCCCATTTACCTAGGTAGGGAATAACGGTATATATTCTACGCGACAGCATGGGTAGACCCTGAGGTTCTGTATGGTAGGTATTCGTGGGCTTGACTGAATGTGGTAGGGTAGGCAGGTGTGCCCCAGCTTAGCTGGCTTCATTGGGATCCTGCTACGCAACGTAATCCTCTATATTGGTTTCTAGGGGTTGGCATTCGGATAGCGACGTGCTCCATTCCCGGAGTACCCTCGCACCTGCCACTCGAACACACTGTGCCCGCCCCAGCTCGCGTACGCCGTAGACATAGACAGGCGTGTGGCAAGGGCCAACCCCGCTCCAAATGATCATTTGGTTCCTGAACCAAATGCCCAAAAGATAATGAACTATCTGACTTGATGATATCCCGACTGCATGCATACATATCGCACGTTCACTCACTGACAACGAGTTGAGTGAGTGAGTTTGAAGAAACAAACTGGCGCGTTATGGATGTTTAAAAAAATGAAGACCGCCACCAAGCCTACGCCTGTGATAGTACGGGAACCACAACAAGCGCCTTCGTTAGGTCCATCTTTGTTCTCATCATCATCGTCGTCGTCGTCGTCGTCGTCAGATGTCGAGTCGATATGGAAAGCCGCAGTAGAACGATATGAGGAACTTACAGGCACAGGTGCAGACAACACAAATTCGCAACGGGATGCAGAAAAAAGAGGATATCAATCAGCGACACTGACCGAGCTCGAGAACGAAATGTCGAGGGCGAAATCATCTTTCTTGTCGTTCCGTCACCCCAGTGGTGGCAAGTTTAATATTGACAGAATCAGACGCAATATCAATGCCTCTTTGGGTCCTATAAAGGCTTTAGGCGGAATAGTCGCGCACGCTACGAAAGCGGTGAGTGGGAGTAAAGTTATTCGATCGAGGAAAGAAAAATAAAACTTTCAGTTATTTATTTGTTTCATTCTTAAACGTTTTACGGGCCAAAGCCAACTCATCTTCATCTTTGCCCCTACACAGGCATTCCCACCGGCCGAGGCCATATATGCCGCTTTCCAGTACTTGATAGAAGTAAGTAAGGAAAGAAGAAGAAGAAATGATGAGACTCTCGATGAGCAGCGAAAAAGGAGCTTAATCTTTGACCCAGTTTTGGAACCATGTCTTAACAAGGTGGATTAGACTGCGAATGTCGTGTCAGCGGATTACGATCGGATCGAATCGTTCTTCGAGAATCTCCAGACTGAGCTCAACAGCTTGAAGGTGCTTGAAGACCAGATTAAGCAGGTCCCCGAGTTGGAGATGGCGCTAACAGAGGTTTTCGCGTCCGTCCTGGTTCTCTGCGGCATTTGCTCTCAGTATATCCACAAGAAGAGAATCGGTAAGTCTATCTGATAAGCTTACTTCGCCCAGTGCGATTTCTCATCTAGCTCCCGTGCCGTGAACCCAACTATCTTTCCTTCTCGGTCTCTTAGGTGTGTCCTTGCGCTCAAGAATAGCAGCTACACGTAGAAACAACATTTACATTAAATATCGAATGCAGAAACTATCTGGCTGTCATTTTATGGACGGAAGATAGTATGCCATGTTATGAGTGCTACAAAGGAGGTTAATTCATCTGGAAAAGCACTGACAAAAGCGTCCTACAGGAAAGGCTATCCAAGCCCTTGCGTCAGGCCAAGACAAGTGCTTAACAGCTGCACAAGACGAGTTCCACCGCCAGGTTCAAAGAGTGCATAACGTAGTGCAGAACGCGACTTTATCCCGTGTCATAGATCTTACCTCTGCTCACGACGTGTCAAGTGCAAATATCTCCCATGAGATCGCCGCTGGATTCAACCGCGTCGACAGCAGCATCGGCACCCTTATTCAAAGCGCAGACCTGCTCATGGTCAAGTTAGATCGTATGTGGTCGACTCGAAAATCCCCGAGATGACTGTAACTGGGCTAAACCTAGTATGTGTATTTATATAGGCCTAGAAGTCACGAATGAGAGAGAGGAGACACTGAAATGGCTGTCGCACATCAGCTTCCATGACAAGCAGCAGGCCGTGTACAAAAAGCATCATCGGAACACGGGGCAGTGGCTCCTAAGCAAGCCTGCGTTCCAAGAGTGGCTCGACGGTGATGTCAATTCGACTTTGTGGTGTCCAGGTATCCGTACGTACCCCTATGATACCGATGTGTATGATTCTTCTGTTGTAGATGGGCTAACCCGTCATATACTAGCTGGTGCTGGTAAAACTGTGATGCTGTATGTGCTAACGTGCCCATGTATGTCCTCATAAACTCCGAGCCGGGGCGACTGACACGCTCTTCTTAGGTCGACAACTGTTGCGTATGTTAACGAGAATACGGATCGCTCACGAGTGGCTATTGCCTTTATATATTGTGATTATAGGGAGCCGATTACGGAGGATGACATGCTGTCGGTAATCGCGCGCCAACTTGCTGAGCAGTGTCATCCTTTACCTGCGGAAGTGAAGGAATTCCGTGAAAGGTTCTTAGGAAATATAATGCAACCGAGCAATGATGACCGAATCTCCCTCATTAGGTCGATCGCCGGGCTATTTGAAAAAATTTTCGTGTTCATTGACGCGCTGGTGAGAACCCTTACGTGCCTCTATGCCGTTTTTAGTCGTCGGCTTGGAGCTGACAATAGTCTTAGGACGAGTGTGCCGAGGAAAACAGGGAGTCATTTCTCTACTTGGCCGAGGAGTTGAGTCCACTAGTCCGCTTCTTCATCACATCACGCCCCCATCTTGAACTTGATTCCGCATTCTCCGCTCTTTCTAGGATCGATATCACCGCCAATGAGTCAGATGTCAGAACTTACCTGGAAGATCGCGTTACAAAGCACCGTGGACTGTCTCAACTTATCAAACAGAGCCCCTCTCTGAAAACCCAGATTATCGACACCATACATAAGAAGGCTGATGGCATGTATGTAACCCAGCAGCCCATGACTTCCTCTCTCCTCCCTCCCTCCTCTCATTGCCGCATTGATTAGGTTGCTACTCACCAAGGGATTCTCCAATAGGTTCTTACTGGCTTACCTTCATGTGAGCCACATTGAAAAGCAAAGGACACCAAGCAACGCGCGTAGAGCGCTGGAGACACTGCCACAAGGGCTTTATGAAGTCTACCGTCAAGCATTCAAGCAAATACAACAGTCAGGAGACTTTGACAGGAGCCTAGCCATCAAAGTTCTTTCGTTTATCTTCTGTGCGAAGACGACACTAAGACTAGATGAGCTGCTTCACGCTCTAAGTGTCGAGCCTGGAGACACCGACTTCATCGAGGATAACTGCAGCTCTTCCCATCACATATCGAGCGTGTGCAAAAGTCTCCTCTGGGTTGATGAGGCTACTAGGACTGTTGGCCTAGTGCATTATACTCTGCAGGAGTTTTTTCAGAAGAACCCAGAGCTTCTTCCCCATAGTCCGGACACCCTCCTAGCAGAGGCATGCCTTAGGTACCTCTCATACGATGTATTCAAAACCGGACCTTGTCTCGAGGGCGCAATCCTGGAAAGTCGCTTGCAGAAGTATTCCTTCCTTCAGTACGCATCCAAGCATTGGGGTCAGCACACAAGACAGGGAAGTACTAAAGAGCTCCAAGCATTAGTCTTGGAGTTCCTTCTACATGAGAAACAGCTTGCCTCATCCACACAGGTGCTCTACGTAACCTCTACTAGGACACAAGGCTGGCACGCTCGTTTCCCGAGGAACTTCACCGCAATACATGCAGCAGCGTACTGGGGTTTGTCGCCCGTTTTAGGCGCGCTTTTGAATGAGACTAGTGTTGATAGCCGAGATAGCTCAGGTGCGACAGCGGTGCACTATGCCGCTCAAAATGGGAACACGGAGGTAATATTGCTGTTTCTGGAAAAGGGGGCCGCTACAGATGAGCGCAATGAGAAAGGGCAAACTCCACTCGCCCTGGCGGCCAGAAGTGGGCACAAGGCTGCTGTAGATGCGCTTCTCTCTGCCGGGTCAAATGCGTCGGTAGAAGATATAGAGGGCTGGACGCCTTTGCACTGGGCTATCATACGATCGCACAATGATGTGGTCAAGGCACTGCTGGACAGTTCAAGCACTGACTACAGCGAAGAACAACTTAATAAAGCCTTGGTTTGTGCAGCAGAGGCGGGGAATGAAGACGCCGTCGAGACACTAATTGCCAAGGGGGCCAATGTTGATTTCCAAGACGAAACAAAAAGCACGCCCATGGACTGGGCGGCGCCCGAAAGACGAGAAGGCGTAGTGCGGGTGCTACTCAAACACGGTGCGAGGCTTGATTTAACTGACATATACGACAATTCTTGTCTCCATTGGGCAATATCGCATCCTCGGATTGCGAGGCTGTTACTGCAGAATGGAGCCAACGTCAATGCTAGAAACAGAGACAACAGCTCTCCACTTCACTGGAGCGTTCAAGAAGGACAGGCCGAGATCACCGAGGTACTTCTCGAGTTTGGAGCAGACGTGAACTGTCAGGACGATCTAGGTGTGACCGCCTTACACTCTGCAGCCTTGAACGGAAATGAGCCAATAGCGAAATTACTGCTCGAGAAAGGTGCAAAGCCGCACCTGAAAGATGTCCATGGTTGGACTCCACTGCACGCAGCTGCTGTCAACCAGCATAAAGACTTGGTAGATTTACTCGTACCGAAGACCGACAACGGGGAGGCGCTTTCGAAGCAGATAGCTGAAATATTAGCAGATCCGAATAACCGTGCTTTAGTAGACCAAATAGCTGAGAGCAAATCCAGGGGCAGCGATGTGGTATCTGGGCTGAGGAATGCCGCAGATAACGGTCAGGTCGAGAAAACTCTGGCTTTACTAAACAATGGAGCAGACATCGATGGACTTGATCCTATCGGAGGCACAACAGCGCTGACCATTGCGGCTGCTCTCTCGCGGACGGAGGTTGTACAACTGCTTATCCACCAAGGAGCAGATATCAACCGGCGCGACAGACGGGGACGGGTGCCACTACATTTCACCCATCGTAGCAGCGACGAAACTGTAGAGATTCTGGTTATGAACGGCGCCGATGTGAACCTCAAGATCCACAACTGGACGCCCCTGCTTCTGGCAGCTAAATATTGGCGATCGTGGATCAGTGGCCTTTTAATACACAATGGGGCCGATGTCACAGCTGCAGACTACCACGGCAGGACCGCACTTCACTGGTTATCGAGCTCCGGCAATGAAAACTTGGTGCGCCTCCTAGTCGAAAATGGCGCCGATGTCAATGCTCGGGACCGGTGGGGACGGACGCCGCTGTGTTGGGCGGTTCACGACAATAGGCTTTCCATCGTTCGGCTTTTACTTACGCTCGGGGCCGACGTCACGATAGCGACAGTAGATGGGTACACGCCCTTACACGTTGCAGCAGACGCTAGAAACTTGCTTGCGGTGAAGGATTTGTTGGAGTCGGGCGCCGATGTCCGGGTTAGGGCTCACGACGGCCTCACGGCTTACGACATTGCAGCCCTTAAGGCACATACAAAGATCCAAGAAGAGTTGGCAGAAAGGGGCGCCAAAAGAAGCACGGTTGGAGACATCCGGCTCCATGCCGTCAAGTACAGTCGCCAAACTACCTTGACTAATGATGATTGGTATCTGAATTTTGACCAAGATCCAGTTGCAATGACACTCCGAGAGCGGCTAGCTGAACTAGTTAATGAAAACAGGAGCAGGATAGTAGAGGATTTCGAGGAGAAGCCGCTAGCAACTCTGACCAGAGAAATGTATTTAAACTGAGGGTAAACAACCCCCCCTGTCTGGCTAAAAGTGAGGCTCTATTTTATCTTAACACATATAGTAATCATAAACAGTGTTACACGGTAGACATACAGTTTTGTACCCATATTACATTATGCCTATCTAGTACTTTAAATGTATATTTATTTTATCTAACGTTACCTAGTTAAGTTTTTAAATTTATTTATATATACTTTTAAGATATAAGCCTAAGTATATAGCATGTATATAGTTTAACACAGTTTATAATTATTGTATGTGTTAAAATAAAAAAATAGGCTCTACCCTTAGCTAGACAAGGGGTTACCCTTAGTTTATTGCATCTCTTATCTGACCATGTAGGATCCAAACCTCCAACCTTCATACAAATACACATAGGAAAGTTTGTCACCGGATATGTACCTCGATGTTGCTGCAAGCAACTATGTCCCGACTTAAGTTTATGTAAGTTAATAGGCACCACATATCATCAAGTTCTTGACGTCCGTGGACATTACTTATAATTCATACTGTGAGTTTGTACAGAAAATTACGTAGTGATTGTAGGCAAAGTATGTACATAGACACGTGGTAAAGCCTGGAAATCAAGCTTTGATTATCTAAGCAGGTACTTGGTGGTTATGCTAATAAAATAGATACATACTCAATATAGTAAGTACAGTATACATAGTAGAGCAGGTGTACCTTTTATGAGTGCCAGGTTGTAAGATACATAATTGGTCCGTTCTTTTCTTAGATGATGCAGGGGACCCGTTGTTGACATTGCTGAAACCGTGCCCGGACCCCAGTTCTGCCCAGAACCCCAGAAATCCAAACCGTGCAGAAACCAGAAACTGTGCCAAATTTGCCCATCAGCAGAATCCAGGATTAGGTAGCGGTCGTGTCGATGGGCGGCCGTCAACAACAACAACAACAAAAGAAACGACCCGATTGCTGCGTTCCGGATGCATGTGTTTGCCTTCATCATCTCACCATCTCACCATCCTTGTCAGGCCAACCTATACTTTGGCCCATATAACGCGGACCAGGGCTTAGTGCAGTTGTAATTTGTGCTGAGACAGACCATGGGGTTTTGGTATCTCACTTCTCGTCCGTGTTGCTTTGTTGAATTTCGTGTTTTCATAGAAGGTGCAAAACAGCCGTCATCATATCCTCTCGTTGTCTAAGCGAATACAATTTGCATTGCATACGAACTACCTTAACCTCTCTCTGTGTGTCTTTCCATCCTACTACGTTTGCTGTGTCGCGCTTCTCTAGCAAAACCCAAATATCAACAATATTGGTTGAAGCCCCCAGCTGTTGAACCTAACTAGGTTAAATTCTTCATTTCACCCCGTCATCCCACCACTTCGAGCGATCTGCCCAATCGACACGATATTTAAAACTACCCTTCACTGGTCACCCGCAACGAGGACTTTGCTTAGAAATGCCCAGTCGGCTACAGAAGTCGAGATCGAAACATAAACCAACGGACAGCAGCTCCTCTACTAATAAAGTAGCTAACGACGCTGACACCTGTATGCCCAAATCACTCGTCTCCTTTCACTCGGTTAGCCAGAGGGAGCCTGCTGCGAGGTCTTAGAACCTTTGTGCGATATTTTCAATTCTGCTTCCAAACAAAGCGAAATGACAAGTCTCTTCTGGCGAAGGAGAGTATAGCACTGTAGCTAACCTCTGCACATTTACAGCTCCTGCCTATCCATATGCTGCTGCAAACACAAACGCAAATTCAAACTCAAACACTGCACCTCTCTCGATCGGCGCTATGAATTTTCTGCGCCCAACCGGTACAACCCAAGACCCTAAGAACCACCCTAAAAACACGTCTACGATACGAGCTGTCTCGAGCTTCGACAACTTTTCTGATACTTCGTCTTCCGAACCTCTGTCCGCGCGCAACAGTGGCTTTGCAAGCTCTATAAATAGTAACGTGAGCGGGTTCTCGTCCGCTTCCCAGCCGTACCAAGCCTCTGGCCCATCGGTTTCGAGGTTAAAACCTAAATCTTCCAACCCGGTCATGACGAGGTCGCCCAATCTGTCCTCGCCGATGTCTTCCAACGATGCGACACCAAAGGCCAGGGAGAATGGTGCAGATAACTATCTTCATGTCACAGAAGTATCGCAGGGCGACGACGGTCGCGAGGGTTCACCACAATGGGACAGCACCATTGGCAAGGCCGGGCTTGGAAAGACTGGCCGAGTGATTAACAAGCTGGTATCCGACAACGAAGTTCTAAAACGCGACTTGAAGATCGAGAGGCTGAAGGCCGAAGAATCGAAGCAAGCTGCGAAGCTGGTGGAAGATAAAATGGAGCGGATGATTTCGGAGTATGAGTCGCGGCTGCTGGAAGCGAATGTTGCTAAAACCCTCTTGAGCCGAAAAGAACGCCAAGTGGAACATCTTCAAAGTGCTGTCGAGCTGGAGAAGAAGCGCACCGCGGATGCCCAAGAAAGAGAGCGGGTATGGCGTGAGGAGATGGAGGGTGCTCGCCGTGAGGCCAAGATCAAGGTTGAAGAGGCCACCTCTCGCGCTGCCTTGATGGAGGGCCGATACAACGCCATCTCATCGCATTGGAGAGACCAGGGTGAAGAGGTGAAACGCTCAATGACGACCATGAATGGGCGAATACGATCGCTCATTGATGAAAGACAGAAGGACGACGAAAAGATCAATGTTTTACGGGACCTCTGCGATCAACAAGACGGCAACATTCGAGACTTACAGAGACAGAAGGATGAGATAAGCCGGAAATTCGAAGCCTACAAACGTGAACAAGAGGAGGCGTTGCGAGCGATCAAGGAGAATGCCCGTAAACGGGAAGAAGAGCAGCAAAAGACATTAGACGAGGCTAAGCAAGTCCTAGATAAATTAAAATGGGCGCTCCAAGTCAAGCGGCACACCGACTGGGCCGACTAGAGAGGATCGATCCACCACTCGACCGTCGTCACAGAAATCCGACGACCTCCTTTTAATGCATGTCTTTCACTCCCTATTCCTTTCGAGTGGGTTAGGGATTCCTAGTATCCAGAGATGTTCTATTGCCCCATATTCTCTCGATGCTTCACCATAATCACCTCGGACTAGCACTTCACCTGAGATTTCTCACTACTTGGACTGTATGGCGTGGTCTTATAGAACGGTTTGGGGCCCTCTAATTCTTAGCCTGCCTGGATATTGCGATAGGTATGGCACATTAGTACGGCAGAAGGCGTTTAAAGGTCCGAATGAATCTAATGACACAAAGGCTTCACCATTTGAGGCCTCATCAAAGGCTGTATGTAATGAGGCAGGATCGATCAGTGAAAAGGAATGGCGGTTTGGCAGATCTACAGGATTACATTTGTAACAACACCAACATTTTACATTCCATGATCTCCTCCACCCGATTTCTTTCTTGCTTTCTTTTTGGTTCCGTTGCATAGTATACCCATATATTCAGGCTTCATATAGAAGGAATCTATGACTTCATTCCTTTGATTTTTGTTTCCCTATATTTTGAAGTCAAACGGAGAAACCTTGAGCCATTGTTTAGAGAATTTTGTCCCAGAGTACACTCGTTTTGTCTCCCTCGGCGTCGTCCGGCGATGTTTACCCTCAACGGGTCTAAGTGCCTCCAATAATCATGTGCGAATGCGGCGGCTCTATTGCAGAACTTTCTATGAGAATTTTAAGGTGTGGACTAAGTTAAGACGCCGTGCAGGGTGTCCGGACAAGACGACCGCATGCATCATATTTAAACCGCCCTATCAATGTCTTAGGATAAAGCATTGATTAGTGCTCCGATCCGATCCGTGTTGTTCCAATGGTGAGGTAGGAATAACCTTAGAAGGCTTCTAATCGCCCGATCGGCTTACATAGATTGGCTCGGGTCTCGGAACAGAAGAAAGGTCGAGACCACTCGAAAAGCAACTTTATCAACTCTGCCTAGACCTTCCTTTTGGTCTTAAGCCTCGATTTTGCTTCAAATGGTATCTACTGCCGTACATCTCGCTGCACCTTGTCGTCTACATAGTACTGCATTTTATGAAATAACCGGGAATAAGTGCCCAGATTGGCTTAGCGCCAAACTGCATATACGTACGAGCACTTACTTATACATATTACATTCAGCAAAGGAAAGGAGCATCCTATCGGGACCTGTCGCTCTTTATCCCCATTCGAAAGAGGACCCTGAGGAGACTTACAAACATAGCAGGTACAGCATGCTCCTCAGGTAACCCCAAAGACGGGTGTATTACGTAGGTCTGGGCGTTCAACCGTGCCATGTCGAATCCCGTAAGGGGTAACAATACCGTCAGATCAACCACGTTCTGAAAAGGCGATCCGTGATTGGCCAGCTCGCACCACGACCACAAAGCCCAAGCAATGTCACCAATGCTAGAGCTGGGCATGGTCGCGTGCCTCTGCGACAAGAGACAAGCTCAGAAGCTTGGAACTCCTGGGACGAGTATCCTCTTGGAGGGGGGCAAGAACCACCCAATATGGATTTCAGGCCCTACCATGTGCCGATGGCCTGAGTTCACAGTATGATGGCAGAAAAAGAAATCGGTAGAGGAAAGAACAGCAGAGCTCGTTTCCCTCCACAGCTATCATACGAATCTTCACCAGAAAGAGCCAGATCAGCCTGGCTGTCGTGACCTCCCCTCGAGCAAACCATCCTTTAACCAGGAAGCGTATGGCTATGGTAGCACAGTTTATGATTAGCAATCTATAACCAGTCTAGACACTGTCGCGTGACACCGTAGCTCATATCCAGAGGTCACCATATTCCACCTACCACACCGGCGACTCTCCCTTCGAACAGGAGTCGTGAATCTCCCTTACGAGCGAGCAAAGGTTTTATTTGTACCTGTCAAGAACAGACAGAGATTTAGACAATGCCACGCCCAAAGATGCTCCCAACGCCGGCCTCTTCAGCCGAGATCAAGGGCCAAGATCATTCGAGCAAGCTGTCATCATTACAAGTGACTTTCGAGTTACCGCCCTCGGCCATCCCCTCCACCGATGTTTCTCATCTACCAAACTCAGGCACAAAGGGCTCGCCCGTATCGCCGCCGTTAAAACAGCCCTACCTCCAACCAAGCGAGACTGTGAAAGCACGAAGGCGTGCCGCCAACACACAGCAGCAGCAGAAGGAAGCCTTTTCTCTCCCCCCGCCACCTACAAGATCACGCAGGATCATCCAGATGAAGCCGCGGTCTCAGGAAGACGACGAGGTTCAACAGACTGCCACCCATGTCAAAGGAGCACCAAATGGGGCCGCGAACAATACAGCGAAATCCGGTGCCGGCCGCGGTGCTATCAGCTCCAAACCGACAACCACGGCTAAGAGACAGCCGTCGGCGACCAGCGTCGCGGGCAGGAAGATAGCAAGAAAGACGGCTCATAGCTTGATTGAGCGGAGGCGACGGTCTAAGATGAATGAGGAGTTTGCTGTGCTTAAAGGTCTTATCCCGGCTTGTACAGGCGAGATGCATAAGCTCGCTATTCTCCAGGTCAGTCAGTCCCAATGTCCCATCCGATCACCCCTTTTTGAAACCTTTCTCCTCTTCCATTGTTCTGTTTCATTTGGCATGCTGACAATTAGGGGTTGAATGGCAGGCTTCGATAGAGTATGTGCGATATCTCGAGGACTGCATAGCGAAGCTCAAAGCCCAATGCGAACAAGACACATCCACGGGCACAGCCGCGCTGACGCCCACTGTGCAATTCCGCTTTACGCGACAGGAGCCTTACGGAGACGGGGATTGGCACAAGCGAATGGAAGGAGAAGGAGAAGCGGAAGCGGAAGCAGAAGAGGAAGAGGAAGCGGACGAAGATGGAGATGTCGAGATGACAGAGAACTCTGAGCCGTCATCGCCAGTCCTTACCGAGGCGCCCGTGTCCCGCTCGAACCAATCATCTGTATCACCTGCATTATTAGCGCAAGATGCCCAAACACAAACGCCAACGCAGCATCACGATCCGTCATGCCTACCAGATTACCGTCGTCGTTACGGCGTCAACACAACAGCAAACAGAGAGACGCCCCCTGCTGTCGCCTCGAAGTCTAACTACCCATACCCGCCACAGGGCACAACATTAGGGCTGTCACACCCGTCCCTGACGAGTCCGACTTTGCGGCCACAGCTAGAGATCGACCATGAAGTATCCGCCGCGTTGCTAATGCTGGGCTCCGATCGCCGGGGCCCTGGCTCGCATCCGGTTTCTGCGAGGGGCATGAGCGTGCGGGATCTACTCATCTCATGACGTCCTACATGCGTTCTCTTGACCTTTCATTTCCTTTTCTTTCCCTTTCCCTTTCCCTTTCCCCTTTGCTGGCGATTTCTTTTGGTTGGGCATGACTAGGATGACTCATTAAGGATGGCACTCTTCCTTTTTCGGCAATGGTGAATAGTGCGTCGGGTTGGCTCATTTGATAAGAAGAATCTTCTGTTTTATTTTCCCGTACTTTTACTTGTTAGTCACAATGAATATGTCCTTCAGGCGTAGAAACTCGTCGCAATGCATTCTCTAGACAACGCATCTACTGCCCGGGTTCCATGTTGCCGGAACGAAACTAGGTACTTCCTATTATGCCGGGTAGAGGACCGTAATTGGATCTCATGGAAGAGGATAGGAGTAGAAAGGAAAAGTATAATAGAGCACGATAGATATGAGCTTATGATAACATGAAGACATGAACAACTGCACATCAAACATCAAACATATATTTCCTAATCATTGAGGACTATACATAATTACGACCAAGAGTCGAAATTTATGGTATAATGGAGGTTACTAACGAGAAGGGCTTGGATGATAAGTTTACTGTCCATTTCTGTAAGAGGAATGAAAGGCCCTCTCGAGAGGCGTTTTCTGTGAGTACGTAAACACGACAACTGGAGACTTCCCCTCCCCCCCCTTCCCTTTTTTTTTTTTAATCTTATTCAGTTCTTGTCACTGGATAGCCTCTTTACTAGTACAAAGGGTGGTTAAAGACTTATTACAAGACTATTGTCAAGTGCACATAGGGTCTGTTTTACGTTGTGCTTTGTATTTTTGCCTTCTAAACAAGGTGACAATAATGGATGAGAAAGGAGGGGGTACAAAGAGTTTAGGTAATAATACTAGGGCGTATTAAACCAAGTATATATACTTAACCTAGTACAGGTTTCCGGTGTTGATCAACATCTCAAGGGTTCGTTGCAAGCAATAGAAAATTTTATCCTGTCTAGTTTAGATTGGTCGATCGATTGATTGATTGATCGAGCCCTCGTGTTGTAAGTAAGCCGTCATACGAGCAAGATATTACTTACAGATATCACGTGTATCGTGGGAGACAAAAACACGCCTGATCCATCGACTTAACTCTAGACAACTAGCTCAGGTAAAAAACACTATTTATCTCCGTACGTCCTATACCTTGTCAACAAGCAACCAACCACAATGGCCTACTACGAGCTAAACCTCTCAACAACCGTCAGCCTCAGCAACCCGGAAACAATGTGTCGCGGGGTATTCACCCTGACCACGACACATATATCGCACTTCTTCACGCACATACCGTCGACGTGTAAGTGCGTAGGCGGGCCCGGACCGGATTTCGGGCCTTTGGTAAGTGCGAAATTGGTCTGTTTGCTTTCTGCTGCTGACGGTTTACGTCGAAACACCAACACCAACACCAACAATGACACTACGTACCCTCACTCCAGCACTAATTCTCACAGTATTATTGACGGGAGCGGGAAGAAGAAGATCCTCGACGCAAGCGACAAAACAGGCGTAGCCTTCGTCTTCCTCGCCAACGTCTTGGGAGTAGCGGACCGGCTCTTCCACTCTGAACAACAACAACAACAACAACAAGAGTCCTTTCTCCTTAGACTCCCGACAGACGACGAAGTCAAAGGGATGTGTATCAACGTCCCCGAAACATGGGATGAGTTGACAAGAAAACTGGTTCTGAGACCTGTCCCTGAGGGTGCGCTTAGTGAGGAGGGTTTAGATCTTTTTTAAGGTTAAGATCAAGGTCAAGGCCAAGGTGGGGTAAGAGGTAAGAGGTAAGGTAGGGCCCGTAGATCGAAAAACCAAGATACACACACTTACCTACCTACTTACTTTCACGGACCGACATGTTCAGGAGTCAAGACCTGCGCGGTAGGTAAGTATACGTAGACGGAGAGGAGCGCTCGCCTGGAGTCATTAACCCCAGGAGTTGATGGCTAGTTCCTTTCCTATATAGCCTCTTTTCACCGTGTGAACCCCCTTCTACGCATAAAGTCCTCTTCTGTCCATTTCTTCTCCTTTTCATTTTATATCATCTAAAATATTACACAGCAAACTCACGTTGTAACTGTCTAAGACATCCAACCTAAGCGCGGTATTTGGGGCCTAGAGCCCCTTCGTATAAGTTGAACGTGTCTTAATAATCCTTTATATTAGGATGCTAGCCAGCCCCCATCAGCATCATTTTGCGAACTATGGTATTCTCGACATCCCTTGTTTCTTCTAACTACGACGGCTACTTCAGCCTTTACAGTAGCAACTGTGTATTCCTGCGATGACATAGGCTCCTTATGCCGGCAGATGTATCTTGCACCTCCAAATCCACATCGGCGACTGATTTTATTCTCTCACGCCCGTATATTCGTCACGGCCGACGGTGCTCTTCGAGACCATTCTTGAACAGCGAGGGAAGTACCGTTTGCGTCCAAATGCTTATCTACGCGCGCGACTGACCACAACCACGGTGTACGTCCGGGTACGACGGAGACTAACCATTGAATCGGAAGCGTGAACCCTCTAGCTGCCCTAGTCCATCCCGGGGGGCTACGTATCTCCGACGGTAGGTATTCGTAAAATCCTGCATGAGGGAGCGGATTTGGCGAACGTCACCAGTGTCGTCGGCATTTAGCCTTTCTTTTATCTTGATGAGCAGTCGGTCAACCTCAGCCGGGGAGACCGTCCCGCTCGGAAGCAGCCGGAGGGTTGAATCGACCTGTGCCAGAGTCTGATCTGGCAGAATCTCAAACAAGGTAAGCAACGCGCCACTGGCATCCGCGAAGCAGTCGCCGGGGAATGTGATCATCATGCCAGCGAGAACACGCTTGACCAACATTTCCCCTTGGGCGACCAGTAGCGCCTTCACGGTCGCTTTTAGCTGCTCTACGACTGGCTGGGGCAAGTGTTCATTGGAACCGGGAGAATAACTGGATCCCCATGCCAAGACATCACGTATATAATGAAGGGTAGCCGATAGCGGCTCGCGCTGCTCCAGCACCAGGACCGATATAGCTGCTTCGAAGATGGGGCTGAAGAGGGGTGATAGGATGAACTTTTGAGGATAATAGAGCAGCCCGTCAACCACAAGACGGAAGAAATCTTCTGTGACATCGGGTAGCTCCTGTGGGGTTAAGTTACTGAGGAAGCGCAGAACATTCGTGGCCTGTGCTTCGAAAAACGCGTAGATGTTTTCCGTCAGGGCTGGGTCGATATGCTCTCGATCGTCGGAAAATTCCCTCAGAATCGCTCCCGTCACCCACAGGAAACAACCTTGCCTGGAGTTAGCAAACCCGTTCGCTAGTTCGTTTGCCATGGCCGGTAGAATGGGCGCCATGGCGGCCCTGTGTGCTATCACCATCAATCTCCAGCAGCGGCAAACTCTCTCGCAAATCGGGGGGAAGTCGAGGAAGCTAGTCAAGACTTTGGCTGAGATGGGGAATACTTCTTGCCAATATTTGATCACCGGGTCTTCCTCGCCTTTCTCAACCGGCGGGAGAGTAACTACAACGTTCGTGAACATAGTAATCAACTGGAGATGGTCAGCCACGGCGAGCTTTCCGTCATGGTCCGTAGCGTTGTTGGCCTTGACCATCAGTCTCTGTATCAGGGGTTCGCAGAATAGTTTGAGCAGTTTGTACAACTGGTCCTTCGGCTGTACCGAGACCACGCTGGCAGCTCCTTCAGTGATTTCTTCCTGGCTGAGCGGCGGTAGTTTGTCGAGTATCTGTTCGTAAAATTGCTGCAGCTGGACGACTTGTTCGCTAAGGAGATGTTTGCAGTCGGTACAGAAGTACTTGAGTGCCATGGAAGCAGCCTGCAGGATTTCCTTGGAGTTCGTCCCGAATGATGAGACAATATAGTTGAACTGAGGCATCAGGAAATCGGGATGTTCGGCGGTCCATTCTGTATATCTTCCCAGAACCATGATCGTGGCAAACCGCAGCTTTTCATGGCTTGGCATCTGGACCAAAAGGGGCATGAGTTGAGGGAGGACAATGCTCTCGTCCCTGTCTACCATGCGACCTAATGCACGCATGGCGAACAAAGGCGCCTCCAGCTTCTGCCAATGTGGCACGTTGGTGTCGGTTGCCATACTCGCGTACTTTTGCATCCAGAGTTTGATCGCATGCAGGACTTTGGTGAGACAATCGGTAACACCCAAGACTTCGCACGAGTCCTTGAGTGTGTCGCCCATGTGGTGTCGAAACTCGCGGAACTTCTCCTCTGCTTCCCGATCCCCGTCGAACATGTCCTTTTCATTGCCGGATTCGATTTCGGGGTACTGTAAATGCTGAAGTAGAATATCGACTAACTTCGAATAAACGTCCACGAGCTCGACTCTCGCTTGGATATAGCGATCGAGGACTAGCAGTTGTTTCAGCTCATACCAAAACTCGAAAGTGTTGTCGATCACGTCCCGGTCCTTGTCCCTCGCAGCACATTCAAGGATCGCTTCCACCAATGGCCTGAAATGAGATGTCTCGCGAGCAATGGCAACCGCCCAGGCAAGACCTGCTTCAGAGAATACTCTAGTGAGAAACTTGAACGATTCGGTGTCTTCTTCCTCGGCGAATTTCTGGATTTTAGGTTGTAGCGCTAGAATTCTCGGGAGGAGTACTTGTATCGTGTTGATGTTCTCGTCGACCTCCCTCGTCTCCTTGACGATGGTCGATACGCATTCGGCAGCGGCTTGCATGGATGCATCCGAATCCAACGCGCTAAAAATGAAATTCAGCAATGGTGACCTGATGATTTCATTGACGGGTACCTCTCGCAGCCACGAGGTTATACACTCGTAGAGCTGCGGGTTCGTAGCAGCTTCCGCTAAAACGCCGAAATATCAGCTGGGAACATCCTCGAGACGGTCAAAAGAATGGTAGCGTTTGACTTACGAGAAGATTGTGCGTAGTTAATGAGGAGTTGAACCACCTGCGGCGCATTATCTTGTAAAAGCTCCGTCGTCCTCTGGTTGAGCTCTTCTTCCTAAACGAGAACCTATTAGATTTTGATCCGAATGCATGTCGTCCACCGCGGAGCGCCGCCGATAAATAACAAGACAAAGGTCGTGCTGATGTAATTCGATCCACGTACTGTCAAGGTGATTTTGCGTCCCTCAGTCACCTCTTCTGGTAGAACCCTGAGAAAATCTAGTATGCAAGCATGGCTTTCGACCTGGTTGCCGAGTGACGATACTACTACAGGCAGGACATCCTTCCAATCTAACATCTGAATGGCCAGAATAGCCAAGCACACGCAAAGTTGGACTCTTATCGGTTTAGGCCCAGACGCATAAAGCTGTAGCAGCTCTAGAATCTGGTTGCGCACGGCCAATATTTCGTTCGGAGGGACTTGGCTCTGGAGATCGAACGTTATCTGAGACCGAGGCCGACTAGTTAGTGGAATGGGCGTTCGCGCAGTCATCTAGCGGGCGGGATGATGTCTACCTTTCCTTTTAAAGTGGTCGCGGCGAAAAGCTTATCAGCCGGATCGGCATTGGATTTCAATATGTTGATGCTTTCGGCCCATGCGGCTGCCTGTTTCCGTCAGTAAGTATGTGAGAGGCACTTCGAAAGACCACTTCCGTCACGACGAACCGATTTCTGGAACTCTCCTAGATATTTAGTAGCCCTCTCTTTCTTATCCGAGTCCCCACCCCGCATAGTCAGCATGGCCTGAAGGACATCTGCCAGAACAAAGGCCTGGTGCGCGCCGTTCGTAGCCATGATGCGCAACTTGTGAGGTAGGTCAGGTCAAGAGCCGTGGGGTGGGTACGCAGCACGATGGCAGCAGCTGTTGCTGCCCTGCAAAACTGACGAAAGTCGCGAAGGGATGTTAAAATGAAGGATACGGTCACCGAGAAGGGCAGGGCGATGGCGACGGAAACTTCGCGGTAAAGCGACCGTGGATGTGGGCGGATGGGCAACAAGGCTGAATGAGGATAATATGGTTGATGTATGGCGTGGAAATGGGGAAGCTTTTGATGGTCACTGTCACAAGCAGGAGAGAAGGAGGGGCCAATGAAAATAGTGCAGGTACATGGGTACATATATGGAGGTACTTCTGTTCCTGATGGTTTGCTATGTAGATACATAACTGACAGGTTATTACACACCCTAGAAGCTTGTACAAATAGTACCTACGCAGGCTTAGGTGCCTACAAGAGCAGCTTAGGTATCAGTGTACACTTGTATAGACCTTGTTTAGGTGTCATTGCCTAACCCGATTCTGAACTCACTTGGTTGTTGGAGTCTTTGAATGATACAATATCGAGCTAAGCCATAGATTCAACACCTCTCGTACGTCATGCGGCCTTCAAGCACCAGCATTCAGCAATGTATTGAAACTAATATAGGATTGAGTTAGAAGTCTGAAAAGATTAAAAAGACACCATAGAACACCAAAGCCCTCTTATGAACAAGGCTGCAAAGTTCTAGCAGCGTCTGAAAATTAGGTACTAATTTTTGAAGATAAAAGACCTAGGCTCTCTTTATATGCATTTGATGTAAAAGGGAGCTGTCCAACCCCGCACTTTATGCACATAAACAAAATTATTACTTACTATGGCTAGCCTTGACTCTTTCTATCCCAATTGGCCAGAAATGCGAGGTTCAGTCTTAAGCAGCTGTAAGCGTTGAGGTCTGATGGTTATCAAGGCTAATAAACCCCCAGCTTCAGCCTTCACGTAGCCTCGCCCAAATTTCGAAAACAAACTGGCCAACCATACGCCGCTATCAACTACCCATCACCCGCAATTTCTCGCGTATCCTTCTATTCTGCACGAAGAATTGAATAGACCAACGTCAGACCTAAATTCTCGGATAAGATGACCGGTCGTGGAGGTGGTGGCCGCAAGGTCTTGCTACCACCTATTAACTTTATCTTCAAACTGCTCCAAACCCACGCGCCTGTCAAAATCTGGCTTTACGAACAACTATCTATCAGAATCGAGGGCAAGATTAGGGTACATTATCTCTATACTCTCTATGGGTACTTGACTTCTGGCTATTGGCTAACGTGGATGTCTGCAGGGGTTTGACGAATTTATGAATCTGGTGGTGGACGATGCCGTCGAAGTCAAAATAGTTACGAAGACGAACCCAGAGGAGAAGAGAAGAGAACTCGGTAGGCTTACTCAGAGACTCTATACAAAATAAGCTAATGACTGATGGACTTCAGGGCAAATTCTATTAAAGGGCGATAACGTCTCTTTAATTCAAGAAGCCGTATGATTATGATGCCGAGCTTGTCGCGAATCACACTCCGGTTACGAAAGGGGGTTTGTCCAGACAGCATAAGACTGGTACGAGCCTAGATACGACCAACATCCAAGAAGAACAAATTTTCGATTTTCGAATAATGAGGCAAAAAGTAGATGATCATTAGGCTTATTCTACTCCCTATTACTGCCAGCAGGCTGTTTAATTTGGCCATCACCTAGGATGATGCCATCTAATGATTGATCATGAACCCCAACCGGAACAGCCTCCCCAGACGTGGGGGAGAGGAGTTGTTCCTTGAGAGCTAGAGCATATAGCAATACAGACGGGCCGTCATTTGATGAATCTTTCTCTGTCCTAGTAGCGAAAGCATAGCGGTGTAAGAAATAATCGTAGAAGCCTTTTCCGTGTCCGAGTCGTCGGATAGCGCCGGTCTCGGGGTCAAGATCGAAGGCCACACCTGGCAGAAGAATCAAGTCTAGCGAGACGTCGTTCGATCTCTCCCCGTCTAACTCGCCTATACTACGTTGTCGTTCGTGGACGGTAGCACTGTCGACGCTCGGGATACCCCACTTGTCCCTCTGCAGGGACTCGTAATCCTGGATGCTCTTCAGACTCACCATATCCATAAGTCGGACGGGTCCTTCTCCCGGTGGTAGACCGGACTTGTGGAGATATGGAACGAAAACCTGTTTCCCAGAAGCAAGAGCATGTCTGACGATGGGATCTGTCTGGACCTCACAGCCAGGCATGGACAGGTATACCCCTACTGTTTTCGCATTTTTATATGGCTTGAAACTTGATAAGGCATTGAAGGCGGCTTGACCTAGACAAAGAGGATTTGGTTAGATACAGCCCGACTACTAATTAGCATCTAACTACATAGTGCAGGGCCACTCACTCTGAGACGTTATAGATTCTGGAGAGAGCTTGGATAAGCGTTGTTTCATTAGCGAACGCAGATGAGTCTTAGCCGCACAGAGGCTTGACGAATTCATTTCGAGTTGCTGCTGCTGCTGATCTTCCAGCATGTTCTTACTTCATCAAGCCAGGTAGAATGTAGCCACGTATGCGGAGACCCGATGCTAATCGAACCACCTAACTCCCTAGTGGACAGTAGTATGTACCTTTATGGTGATGGTGAGCATAGTGAATATGGCTGCATCAGGGGGTCCTAATATGCACGCTTGCAAGTGATATCACGCCGATTGTGTCATACCTCGAGTATAGTAAGCTACCGCCCGTCTTTTATTGTCTATGAAGACTATCAGTTATCACATAGATACGTGTAGATGAATAGGTCGAGGCAGAGAATTATTACCGGTCTTCTATAGCATAAGCAATCGTATACGCATACATATATACGGCTAAGATAGTTTACGAGGCATGGAAATCGGCATAACCAAACTTGGTGTACCACCGTACTATGTACAGAGAGGCGGTATGGTCGCACTAGGTTAGGCAGGTCAAAGCACCATGACTTCGATATTGTCTGCCAAGGTAGGTAACGCGGGAAGTACCTTAGTACTTAGTTAGCTTTTGCCCAGGCCGAGCAACATGCAGATGATTGGTGTCTTTGCAGGGGTAGTGGGAAGTATCAGTACATTTGATGCAGGCCTCGGGATCTTTGTGTGATTGCAAGGGAATATGTGCATTGCTCTAGATTTTATCTAATCCATCAAATCTAATCAATCTCCGACACTTTATTTCTTCCCAGCCCGAGTCTTTTTGACATGCAAAAGGTTCTTATTTTGACGTTACAAATCCAAATGTCACCGCGTTCCCATGACGCCTACTCCCTACTACCTTGTTCAGACGTTTCCGCACTGTATCACAAGCTTGAAGCTACTCGTGGCCCACTTATATCCAGAGATGCCTTCACCTTCTATTTGTAGCTCGTATAGGTACCTCTGCAGCTGACTTGATCGACCTGGAACATTTACTTTCAATATTCAATGTTACTAGCTGAATTGGTAACCCCACCGCATAATACTTTTTTCTTTTGGCCAATATTTGTGTGACCGATGGCAGACTAATAATGCCTCGTGCACCTGTAGAAGGACATCATGACTTATCCACCTCCGTTCCACCTGGCCCCCGAAACAGTCAAGCTTTCCCGTTGGAAGCTATCAGACCCGGCACGAATACGGCTGGTCGATCCTATCCCAATCCCAACCCCGTACCAGAATCCATAGCCACAGGTTCCCCTTTGCCCAGCTCCACAACAGCTACCCGAGTCTCCCCAGAAGTCCCTCCCGCCGCTCCTGCGACTACGGCTCAACGCCCTACGTCTCCGCCTTATTCCGCCCGTCATTCGCCAATCTCGGTCTACCAGTCATCATCCAACTCATTTCCTGCTCCTTCACATCCGACCGCCGCCTTCCCTCGTTCGAACCTCGCCGATATAACCCCTCCACCCCGTAGCCCGAGCTATGATCCTGTTATCTCCTCTTCTCAAGACAAGGCAAGCCCGCCAGCTGTCCATGACCGTGGTGCGAGCATGTCAAAAGCACCATTGCTCCTGCGTTCCTCGCCGGGCTTCGGCACGGGATCCTATGGTGCCGCACCTGTTGCCCCGGAGGAAGTAGAGGACGATGAGGACCGCCGCCGGGAGAGTACCGCGTCGCTGTCAAGAGAGAGTACAGGGTCGGCGCGCTCAAGGCGTCGCCAATCTGCAAGCACAAGCCGTTCACTTGCATTCCGTACGAGCACGTCCTCCCTGACTCGGAGACGTAAAAGCCTATCGGAAGAGATTGGTGGCGCAACCGTGGCGGGCGGCCCAGAGGGCCGTTTCGCTGTTGGGGACACAGCTCTGCTGAACGACATCATGTCGGATGATAAATCCGACAGCTCTTCGGCTGGTGGGTTCGATGGGGGTGCAGAGGGTCAAGAAGAACTTGGAGACGACGAGACGTGCAGTCAAGTAGAGGACGAGGATCCACCCGACAACTCACCTTATCCCCAAGTCCGAGCCTCTGTGGCCCCTACCGATGATACTACGCTATCCATAAACACCCCTCGTATGTGGATATTATCTGCACTCTTCTCGATTCTTGGGTCTTCGACCAATCTTTTCTTCTCGCTGCGATACCCTAGTGTCGCAATCACTCCCGTCATAGCGCTGCTTCTCGTCCATCCGCTGGGTTTATTGTGGGACTACTTTCTCAAGCGACCAGACGATCCTCGAGAGGTGTTCATAGATGGCGTGCGATCCTCAATCACAACACCCACCACCGAGTCTTCAACATACATAGACATGAGCAGGAAAAGCGGCGCTGAACGTTTGCGGCTCTGGCTTGCTCAAGGGTCATGGAACGAGAAAGAGCATAGCTGTGTCTATGTGAGCAGTAATGTCTCCTTTGGTTTCGCGTTCGCAACCGATATAATCGTCGAGCAGACCCAATTCTACAAGCAGGAGGCCGGCATAATTTACCAGCTCTTGCTCACGCTATCTACACAAATCTTGGGATACACCTTTGCCGGGCTGACGAGAAGATTCCTGGTGCGTCCGAGCGGTATGATCTGGCCCGGTACACTCATGTCGGCAGCCATGTTCACGACGCTTCACAAGGAGCGAAATGAACCGGCAAATGGTTGGACGATTACTAGATGGAACTTCTTCTTTGTCGTCTGGATCTGTGCTTTCCTCTTCTACTTCCTCCCGGGCCTGCTGATGCCCGCCCTGAGCTACTTCAACGTAATCACTTGGTTTGCCCCCGATAATGTTGTGGTAGCAAACTTATTCGGAGTCGTTTCAGGTCTCGGATTGTTTCCGCTCACTTTTGACTGGGCACAAATTGCATATATTGGTTCGCCCCTACTCACGCCCTTCTGGGCATCCATGAATGTCATTGGCGGTCTGGTCATCGTCATGTGGGCCATTGCACCGATTGCTTATTACAGCAATCTGTTCTATTCGTCATTTATGCCTATGCTATCTGCATCAGTATTCGACAATACCGGTCATATATACGACGTCGGAAGGATCCTCACGCCAGACTTTGTCTTTGATAGAGCGGCATACTCGAAATATAGCCGGGTGTATTTGCCCATAACTTATGTGCTGAGTTATGGTCTCCAATTTGCTGGTCTAGCATCACTCTTGACGCATACGGCATGCTGGCATGGCAAGGATATATGGACGCAATGGAAGCGGTCTTTGAAGGAAGCCGGCGAAGAGAGCAAACTCGTCTATCAGCCTCTTGGGAGTGACGATAATAGGACAACGTTGACACGGAGAAGAGAAAGTGTTACATCGTCAAGCCAGAATATCGATAACCTACTGAATCGCGAAGATGTCCACAATCGTCTCATGAGAAGGTACAAAGATGCGCCTATATACTGGTATCTATTGACATTCGTCTCGATGACAGCCGTTGGCATCTTTGTTGTCGAATAGTAAGCGGTCTCTTATGACACCCTTACTTGCTCTATACGCTAACACACTAACGCTCCTGGTTTCAGTTACCCTGTCCATCTGCCTTGGTATGGGCTGCTGCTTGCGCTAGGCATCTGCTCTGTACTCTTCATCCCCATCGGCATTGTCATGGCAGTGACGAATCAACACAGCAGCATATACCTGATATGCCAACTCATTTGCGGGGCCGTATTCCCGGGGCGGCCAGTTGCGAACATGGTCTTCGTCACTTACGGGTATATATCCTCGGCTCAGGGGATCAAATTCGCGGCCGATCTGAAACTGGGACACTACATGAAGATCCCGCCGAGGATCTTATTTTCCGTGCAAATGGTGGCGACCATCCTCTCCTCAGTTACCCAAATCGCCGTTCTCAACTGGATGTTCCACAACGTTCCGGGCATCTGTACACCATCAGCTATCAACGGATTCACCTGTCCTATTGCCCGTGTTCACTTCAACGGGTCCATTCTGTGGGGTGTTGTTGGCCCAGCCGAGTTCTTCGGGCCTAACGCCACTTATAGATCTCTGGTCTGGTGCTTCTTAATTGGTGCTGTGGCGCCTATCCCCCTGTGGCTTTACGCCCGAAAGAAAAGGAACAGCATCATTAGAAAGATAAACCTTCCAGTGCTATTCGGGTCCCTGAGTTGGATCCCTCCGGCGACCGGCCTGAATTTCTCGGTCTGGGCTGTGGTCTGCTATCTCTTCAATTATTTGATTAAGAATCGAGCAACTGCCTGGTGGGCCAAGTACACGATGACTTTAAGCGCGGCGCTGGACTCGGGCTTGGCCTTTGGAATTGTAATCGTCTTCTTCGGATTCATCTACCCAGGTTGGATGGAAGGTTTCAGCTGGTGGGGGACTGAAATCTATAAGCAGGGTTGCGACTGGCAGGCGTGCGCGTATCGCACGGTACCAAATGGGAGTCATTTCGGCCCTGATTCTGGTTGGTAAATTATGAGAGATGAGCTATGTGCGCGGCAGATTTGCATGTTTGCATGGGGGGACATGTTGGAGTGTATATACCAAAGCAGTTCAAGGTTAGCATTACGCGGTGTTTAGGCATTACTAGACCTTATTTGAAGGGACCTGTTCCTCGTTCGTATATACAAATAATGTGTCAATTCTAAGTCTATACAGCACCTAAGCCCTCAAGACTTGAGCATTATTCGTGAGATCCTGATCTTTTACGGCTTGTGCCGCCACTTGACTCACTTTCTTGCTGTATGCGAGATTAGATCAAGTTTTCGTTAGAGGTGACTTATTCTTACAACAGCCAGCCAGCCGACCATGGCCGGCCGAGATAGAGAAGCGAGCATTCCTTCTAACTGCTACTAGTTGAACTAGTATGAATGGGAGACGTATTTTTCGTAGGGCTGGCAGTAGATTGCGCTGGGTAAGTGACAAAACTATATAAACAAGCAACTTGTAAGTTCCTATTAGGTCCTAGCTCTAGTCACATGTGCCTGCATGGCAACCCCCGGCTCCAGTTTAGTATCGCTTGTATTAGAACGATTAAGTCAATTAAGTTGGGGTAGTCGGTGTTAATGGCTGGAAAGGAAAAAACAGGGAGCAGATCTGAAGTCCCATTGGGCTGATGATTGATGACTGATGACTGCGTGAGATGATGTTGTAGCCAGCCTTACGGCTGCTTGTACTATGTAGATGAAACATGTAGGCCAAGTGCATTTTGAGCTAAAGGCGGGCGCTAGCTGCAGCATTTACATCCTGCAACCTCTTGGCAATCTAGCATCAAGAACATCCCCGGTCCCAACCAGCAGAAATACCCTGGTAGTGGATGACAACAAGATAATTACTCGATCAATCGCCTTTTTTATTAAGAAATACTGCGCCTATTGTTGAAGCTCTGATAATGGCACAGGAGAAAATTCCCCTCGGGTTTATTTTTAGCTTAATATCTATTATTTTACGTACCTATCTTCGTTATCAAGGCGACACGAACTGTTCATTTAGAAGAGACCGGTAACCGATTTTGCACACCTCTCTCACTTAGTCCATCCAGGAAGTGCCTGGACAGTGGAAAGGTGCATGCGTGCGCGCACGCACATTCTCTCCGACTTACTATTGTCAGATAGCCTAGCTATCCATTTAACCTAGCTATGCCTGCTCATTGGCCATGTCACCCTCAATGCAGGCGTTTACGAAGCAACAGGCAGGTGAAATCGGGGTTACCATCAATAGGGGTGATGGATGGATGGTGTTTAATGGCAGCAATGGCATTGTAACAGCGTAGTCGGACACCAAGGAATGATATCCAAGCCCCGTCAAGTGGGAATTATAAGTATATATATCTGCAGGTGCGAAACCCTCTCTCATAGATTCATTCCCGTTCCCTAACTTCAATATCTTTTCTCTGAATCAAAGGCTTACAATATACCCGGTCCTTGACTCTACTCTTGGACCCGCCCACTCACGGCTTTGCTTTACAAGCCGTCACTCACTTCAACCCACGATATAATATAATACGATAATAAGGTACATACACAACCCATCCATACTCAAATCTCAGACTCAACTCACGAACTTACAGCCGACTAGACCTTGACCTTGCCCCCGACCTTGCCCGTCGCCCGTCACCAGCCCCATCCCATCACAGACAATACAGAAAAGAAAAGAAAAGAATACAGAAACTCGCTGCAGCAATGCCTGGCGACGACTACCCGACCGGAATCTGTACCTGCAAATGCAAGAAGAACGGCCACGTTACCCACCTATGCCACCTTCAAAAGGCGGCCGATGGGTCAGGAAGATGGGTCTGCGAGGGTTGTGCCACGCGCGCTAAGCACGGGATAGGACATTGTGGTTGATCTGCCTGGGTTAGGGAAACATGGAGAGAGGAGAGAGGAGAGAGATGCCATTCTGGCCGGATGGGTGACCTGATTTCCTTTTATGTTCACGATAATTGCCGGCGTGCCTCTTGTAACTTGATACCCTCTGGCGTATTTCGGTAACTGCGATCATTTCTAGCAAAACAACATAACACAAAACAACACAAATCAAGTCGCTTCGACACGATATTTTTTGACTTCTTCATTCCTTTCGAAAGGATGATGACATAATCAGCGAGAACCTCTTCGTTGCTCAAAGGGGGTTTTTTTTTTCTGACTTGAAAGTGAATGAATTTATATTGGAACCCAATGTGAGTAATAAGGAGATAGACTTGATATAATTCACCATCTCGTTATTATGCACAGTAAATCTATCGACGCTAATTACATTAAACCATTCCTGATACTTCAGAGATATCAACAGAGCTCGTTGGAGAACCTACACACACTGGAGGTGCAGTAGAGAGGAGATTCAAAAGAAATACGCGCTACCTTCTTATGTTAAATAAATAGGTACGACTAGATACGTTCCTTATGTTAAAGAGAGTACCTATCTGTTATGCTTTACTGCTGAGAGCTGACGTAGGTAAATATACCTAAAGAGGAAATCTCGCCTCATTTCTATTGGCTAGTGTCGTGAAAACATCTCCAAAAAGCTTAATATGATGTGTTACAGATACTGGTGACGGGTGGCCGAGATTATCCGAGATAGGCTAGATTGAGCCGATGTTAGCCGGAACCACCCAGTACCACTCAGGACCACCATAGACTATTCTGACCCATCTAGGCTCATTATAGCTGATACGAGCGAATACAACCAACTACTCAGTACGCCCAATTGTGTGATATACGTGTGATTACATTGGTGTCCTATTCTATTGCCTATCAAGACCTTGCCCTGCGACTTACTAATCAACGCAATGATATAGGAAGAAAACATCCGGCGAGGCGGGCGCCACGATTCGCTCGAGCGTCCAGAAGCAAACAATTTTGCTGATTGGTGGCACTTCTAGATAGTATCCCAACCCCAAGGCGCTATGAAGTGTACATCGTACGGTGAGCCATCGAGTTTTCATTTTTCGGATCTCCAGGCCGGAACGCCATGCAAGGACCCGACCCCAACCCTAGCCTATAATGGCGGCCGGAGTAGCTGTCTCCGCCCCTTTTGCTAGGTCAACAGTCCGCAACAAAGACAGAGAGCGAGGCGAGTCGTTCATGTATCGTCGCCTCAGTAAACATCAACAAGAGTATATATATATATATGTACTCCCTCCTTCCTTCCATAATGTGACCCAACTAAGGTCATCATACCGGGAAGAGGAAGAGTTAAAGTAAAAGCGAGAAAGAACTCAACAGCAACAACAACAACATGTATTGGACGTCCCTAGCACTACTCGCAACGGCTGCGAGCGCCGCCTCCCTGCAACAAGTGACCGGAAGCTTCGGCCCCAACCCGCGGAACGTCGGCTTCTACATCTACGTCCCGGATAAACTTGCCGCAAGACCTCCTATCCTAGTGAACCCGCACTGGTGCCACGGGGACGCCAAGGCGTGCTACTCCGGCTCGCAGTACGCTACATTGGCGTCTAAATACGGGTTCATCGTCATCTACCCGGACAGTCCCAACACCGCGGACAAGTGCTGGGACGTGTCTTCCAACGCGACTCTCACCCACGATGCCGGGGGCGATAGCTTGGGGATCGTGAGCATGGTCCGTTGGACGCTAGACAAGTACAAAGGGGATCCTAGCCGCGTCTTCGTCACCGGTGTTTCGTCCGGAGCAATGATGACAAGCACCCTCGTGGGTGCGTACCCGGACGTGTTCGCGGGCGGGTCGGCATTCGCGGGGGTGCCATTTGGCTGTTTTGCGGGGAACGGCTACGGCGTGTGGAGCGACTCTTGCGCGACGGGGAAGATCTCGCATTCGCCTGCTGAATGGGCCGCGGTCGTGAAGGCCGCTTATCCGAGCTACGACAAGAAGTGGCGTCCGAAAATGCAGATCTTCCACGGCACCAACGACGAGACGCTGAACTACAAAAATTTCAACGAGGAGGTGAAGGAGTGGACTGCCGTGTTGGGATACGGCCAGACGCCCACGAGCACTACGCCCAACACCCCCGTTGCTAACTGGACTAAGTACGTCTATGGCCCCAATGACTGGTTCGAGGCGTATAGTGCGGGCGGAGTCACGCATAATATACAGAATCAGGAGGCCGTTGTCATGTCTTGGTTTGACCTGGCTTGTACGTCGGGGGATTGCTTCAAATGGGGCAAGGGAAGTCCGTGATTTTTATATATATGGATATCAAAATAGTCTCTGGAAACTTAGGAAAGAAATTGGGTTCTGCTCATGATGGCCAATGTTTAAATGATTTACATCTATCTTAATCCCGAAAGCTGCATCTGTGGGCACGGAAAAGCAAAAACAATGAAATGTATCGAGACGGGGACCTGGTCACGGTCTTCATTGCAAAAGGTTATGTTACACTAAGGTACCGAACAAGAGGGGGCTGAGAGCCCTCACGACTTGAAGTACTGTGAGACGATTGTTAATATTCAATCGATCAATTATGTACGCTGAGGAAACTATGATGATAAGTAGGGCTTCCTTCTCTACCTAGTTCACGTGATAGCGAAGGAAATAATAGCTAGCCAGCGACAAGAGGATTGAACCCTAACCAGGGGTAACATGGGCTGATGTGGGCTGATGGTGGTCAGACCAGGGCTTAATGAGTCTCAGAATCTAAAAGCGCTTGCGTGACGAAAGCCAGGATATTATTTACAATATATGACGGATATCCAGGAGTCTGAAGTGAACACCTGAATTTTTGCTAGACGAGTTACTTGGCTGATTGGTCTCTTAATTGTATACTGCATTATGCAGGTACAAAAGACAGACAAGTGCCCACCTCGACTGTACATGCCGAACAACCAAAAGACCCTTCCCTTCTTTTAGGTGAGGAGTCGGATTCGCATAGAGAACACTCTTCAACGTGATTGCCGAACTAGTTAGGGGAGTGATGTAACAAGGCAGCGTACCTCATGAGGCGCACCAGCGACCAACTAAGCCAGTGGGTGAGTAATAACATACATCCATATTCCTACACAACAAACCCCTAGCCCCAGATCCAACCAACCACCCCAAATCCCTCCCCTAATGCTGAAGCACAACCGGCTTCCCCTTCTCCCAATTATTTATGCTCTCGCGGATATTAATCCAATACCTGAGTCTCGTGACCTCTTCCTTCGCGCCTTCTAAATCATCCTTCTCAAATAACTCCTCAAGCCTATCCTCACAGACGCTGATCCTCTCCTCATTCTCTACTTTCAGCTCTTCCAGATCCCCCTCTTCCTGCGCTTCCTCTATGCACTCCCGCGTCTCCAGGACCAGCATCAGGAGTTCCGGATCCTCGACCTTCGCAGTCTCGTCATTAGCGACGTCGATGCCCCGCAGGGAGAGGATGTATTGAGCGCGCAACAGGGGGTTCTCTAATGTCTTGAAGGCTTCGTTGATCCGTGCGGACGTGGCCTGTGCGCGCGCTTTCATGTGCGACGGGTGCAGGTCTGGATGCGCGCCCGATTGCAGAGATAAGAACTCGCGGCGCAGGGCCCGCACGTCGATTGCGAAACGCCCCTTAGGCGGCGGGCCGTCGGGAAGGGTCTTGGGGAAGAACTCGTAGTGTGTTTGTGGCACTCTCGGTTTCGGCCTCGGCTTCGCATCTTGCGTGTTGTTCTCGTTGTCGTTGTTCGCTGCTACTCGCGCGCTATGGCTGAACGATCGCCGTATCGCGGCGGCTTGGTTCGGGTATCCTTTTGCCATACTGGGATTATAATTATACCGCGGGATAGGTGTGGGATATAAGCTCGATCGATCGCATTGTTCTCTGAGAGAAGTGTGGATGGTACGCGTGGTAGGTTCTGAGACTTGTAGCTGTGGTTGTAGCTGGAGCTGGAACTGGAGCTGTTGCTGTCGGCAGAAGGCGCAAATGCGATTTGCGTGCCTTGAGGGCAATAAAGACGGCCGCATCTTTTTTCTGTAATTGTGATATCAGATATATGCTGGATAATATGGTATTGTCGCGATTGCTAGTGAGGAGAATTAAAGTAGGCGTGTACAAAATCGGCAGTTTGAGGAATTATGTAAACACTTTTTCGGAGTTGGCTCGGGCCATGACGTCGGCCCAGTTACACCGACAATAGACCCGCCAATATCCGAAGTTCGTCGGACATAATGGAAGGCTCGGCTTTTAGTACGGAGCTTCACGGTCTTCAAAGAGAAAAGAAAGTGGTGTTGTATGTACTCATATTAAATCCCAACCGGCCATAACTAAGTACCTATTATGATCGTCCAGGGTATTCTCTCTTAGTCGGTTCCTCTATAGCAGAAAATACGAGATGTCAGACATATCGTCTGTTTCCTTTTCCCGTCCCAGATTCCTCCCATATCCCTTTACTATATAAAACTCGAAATGCGTGGTAGCCTACCTATCTACCTATCCTAGTATGTATTACGATCCCGTCTCCAGTCATTTCCCTGGAGCATTACCTAGTCCTACTGGCTTTTTGATACCGTCGTACTATGTATTATATTCTTCCCGGCCATTTCCATACGTCTTGGGGTATTAGCCCGGCGGGTAGGTAGATACCCCTATGTAAAGGAGAATGGAGAATACCTTTGCCTCTGTCCCTGTTATAGATGGACAGCCCGCCACCGTCCGCGTTCAGTATGCCACCAGCGCTCACGGTCCTTCTTATCAATAACCACACCACTGTACGTGTTCCAGCGGCCATTACACCCCTCGCGACCGCCATCTTTCAGGTTCTCGCCTCCGTCGCCCAAGAAGTCAGAGATGTCCACGAGTCCGCCGTTCTCGTCTAGCGCGCCCGGATCGGGTGTGAGGCAGTAGTTGATGGGCGAGCCGATCTCGCCCATGAAGCCCGCCATCCGCTTCTTCTCGAGTACCTTGCCGTCCTCGTCCACCAAGCGGAAGGTAAACCGAGGCTCGTTGCGCGCCGCCTCGAGACGGCGCTGCGCGTCAAGCCGCGATTGCGCGAGGTTGCTGGACACTTTGGATGGGAATAACTGGTCATCCATGGGGAAGTTCAACCCAAAGCCTGACTTGGAGCTCATGCTTCCGGGCGTCCGCGGTGTCGTAGGTGTGGTCGGCGTTTGGGGCGGGCTCTTAGGACGGGTCCCGGCTTTGGCTATTAGACCGCGGTACCTATCGCTCGGATTCTCAATCTTCTCCAGGGGCTTGCAGAGGGACTGGAAGATACCCTCAGGGTCGGACGGTGTTCGCAGTGCCCGTAAAGCAGGAAAACCGTGAGCCGCAATACTCTTAGCGAAGATCGAGTCGGCTATGTTTGCGGTCGATGCGTAACTCGGGACGTCCCAGTGCAGCTTCTTGATTGTAGAAGAGGCGAGGTATGGAAAGAGCCAGATCAGCTCGCCTTCGGGGAGGATGGGAGGTTGTGTCTGCACGAAGGCGAATGTTTCCAACGAGACAAGGTGCGATAATATCTGGGCGATGACAGGCAGGGAGTCTACATCAAGATGGTGAAGCGTGAGCTTGCGGATCGACCGACTCGAAGGCCGTCTTGCAAATGAGGAAAGCCCCATGCTGGAGACTCCGGGAAGATGGGAAAGCGTAAGAGTCTCTAAAGCTGGCAGGGATAATAGATTCGCATCGTTAAAAGCTGTGAATGGGAGATGGGATAGGTGAAGGTGTTTGAGAGAAGAGACATCGGCTAAGATGTCCGGCAATAATGACACCGGCGTTAAGGTCGCCCCTGGTAAGCAGTGGATGGAGAGCGTCTCCAAACCCATCCAGTTCATGTGCAAGTCTCTGAATTCGTCGCTCTGCTCTGGTAACAGGTTGCCGGGTGCCTCTTGAAAGTCTGGATTTCCTGAGCTTAGCATGGGCGCAGCATTAGACATGCGACTCTTTTTCTGGGTTTGTGATGCCTCCAACGTCCAATGCATCTCTTTCAGGTTCTCTCTAGTCGATAAGGCGTGAAACAGGCGGTTGAAGGCGAAGTTGTAGTTTTGGTGAAACCCAACCAATCTTCCTAGGTTTGGGCAAGCCATGATAACAGAGGCGACAAGGTTCTGATATGATTCTGGCGAAACACCTTGGGGGACGGCTGGTGCCTTCAATGTGCGGACCAAGGCGGCAATCCCGGGTCGGGATCTCAAGGTCCGCCGGAGAAGAACTAGACGAGACCCAAAGTTGATTTTGTGGCGCTTTTTCTGTGCTTGTGAATCGGCTCCGACGAGTTGAATATCCTCATATCTGGAATGTAGATCGCCTTATAAGTATCGTGCTATTAGATTAATATTAGTTTTGGAATGACATACAATGCTATCCTTGCAACCTTGAGCAATTTCTTGGCGGATATCGCGACAGAGCCCAGGTCCCTCATCATGCAAGTCGCACAGCTGGAACTTCCTGGTTTCAGATGTGATTCTTTCAAATTCTGTAGTATAAGAGCCAAGACTTCCTCTGGGAGTTGAGCAAACAGCTCTCCCTCTTTCTTCTTCCGTCTGTATTGCTTGATTGGCGTAGGTCGTTGCCATCCGTGCTCCGGTTGTCGGGAGGCCGAATGCCATGATTCGAAACTCGTTCTACTACTGGTCGGGGACGCCAGTATAGCATCAAACGTGTCTTTCGATCCAACGGAGCTCGTCACGCTCGAGCCAGAAGAAGTTCGTCGTTGGTAGATGGTAGATTGGGGGTCAATCTGCGCATAGTTTCCCATCATCGCCGCGGGCGTCCTACTTGGGCGCTGCACCTGTTGGGCATATGCTGGCCCGACTGCGCCGTAGCCCGAACGATCCATCCTCGCGACTGTGTCTGCACCTGAGAATCGGTACCTAGGAGGAAATTCGGAATGGTATCCAACCCTGCTGGGAGCATGTGTTATTATTCTCGAATAGCCAGCAACGGGAGCGCGTATAGACGAGGGCTTCAACAGGCCGTCTTCGTATCCAGGTCGAAAAACCGTAGCACTTGCCGAGCGAGATCTTTGATGTTGTACAAAACTGGATTTCCAGGAAAGAAAAAGGAGGTTAGCCAGCCGGTCAACAAGGACAAGAACCACTCCCTATGTAAGTAGATAGGTACTTGTACTACAGTACCAGAAAGGCCAAGGTGAAGATCAGCGCAAGGGCTAAGTTAGGTAAGTACATAGTACAGATGGATGTAATTTACGCCCAGTGAAAAATGCAAATGCAGGTAGGCCCTTGCACAATGGAACGATGTCACTCTCCAGATCTAGTATCTAAACGGTTGCTTTCACGTTTCATAGGGGGTTTATCGCGCGCGCCAGAGCAGGCAATAGGAGTTTGGAGAAAGGGTGCAAGGCATACATAAAGAGTATGGGGCGGAACACGCGGAGGTCTGCAGGAGGTTGCAGAGAAAACGTCGAAAATAGGCTATTAGGCGACGAAGAAGTGGACTGCTTCTCGCTGCACGAAGCCAGACCAAGTCATAAGAATGATCGGAAAACGGCCTTGACGTGGGTAGGTAATTCACGATGCTATGCTGGTATCCGCTTAGCAGCTTATAGCGCGCGAGGCTCCTCGCGTAGCGCTGCAGGTGGAAATTAAGCCCCTGAATACAGAACTCCAAGGGGCCCTGCTTAGTGCCCATCTCAGAGCTCTCACCGTGACACGAACTTGCCGAATCGATTCAGGTGCATCGCAAAATAGCAGTGCTGGGGTGTATTTGCCGAAAGAGGCTACCAAGGTGACTGTACACAGACTATACACAGACTGTAAACAGATAGATTTGGCATGATAGGTAGGTAATCAGAAACGACGACGCAAGGGGAAAGCCTTTTATGATGGACTTGTGCAAACTGGGACTTGGAGTCTGGACAGAAGCGTACAGTAGAGAATCCCTTTTTCGAGATCACCGCTCAACTTTGAGAAATCTAGAGACCGGGGGTGCTGGTCAAGCTTTTCTTTGCTCTCCAATCAAAGTACGAGGGGGCAAGTTCGGTTTCCACACACAATTCGGGAATTTAATTGACGAAATGAACCACTCACGTTGGACTAGGATTGAAGGCCCCAGCTTCTACCTCTTCTGGTGAGGCAGAGTAGCGTCTTTTTGCACCATCGATGATTTCGCTTTCGTCGTACGCCACTGCTATTACCCGTTGACGGATTCGATTATTATTCTTATTAGCTGAAGTAGACGATGGATCATCAGCTGAAGCTAGCCCTGCTCCTGGCCCTGGTCCCGCAGCCGCCCCCGATCCAAGAGTCTGAGCTGAAGCTGAGTTCGATTCTGGCAGTGGAAGCGAGCTCCTCTTTCTGATCTTCCGAGATCCCGGCTGCGCACGGAAGAACTGGTCGTATACCTTCGTCGGCCGCCATGACGTTTTCTTGCGAGGTGAAGGAGCCTCCATTGCGAAAAGAGACTTGTAATTTCACACTCGCATGCGCTGTTTGGCGCGATTTATATCACCCCCAGGTGAGTCATGCAACTGGAGACTGTGACCCCGGAAGCGCCGGTTCAAAACGTCGTTGGGGTGTAAAGCACGCCCAGTTGTTTGCTTCAAATGTCAAAACCAACAGTGTCTGTTCCTATTTGCCTTTTTCTTTAGAAGCTGGACCTTAATATTTGGGCATTGGCGATAATCGACATGGGTACGTAGAGCGAACGTCGATTTAGCTTCTAGGTAAGGTATCAGTCGGCAAGGGAATGTAATGGTGACAGGTCGACGGAGATGAATGACGACAGCAGTGCGATCCTGGTAATAATATATCAAGATCAGAATAAGGAATCAATGACAGACAAGGCAGGTGTTCTTGCCTTAAAGCTGACACATAACTCTAGACAGCAAAACTGCAGGCTCTTTTACCTAAAGAAGCTGATCCCTAATTATAGGTTGTCTCAGTCAGACACCCTCTCGGCCACGCATGTGTACTACGTAAGGCAGGTATGTATGTAGGCATATACATATATCATATGCGGTACAGCAGCATACGGACAGAACAAATACCTTTCAGCTACCTGCCTGCCTGCCAACCTACATACATACCTTATTCATCATCACTTGACTAGGTTCGGCACTAATCAACGCTTTCCATGTAGGTACGTACATACAGCTGTACCTACCGAGGGCGATAAAAAGAACAGCGCACGATGGGGAAAATGCCTGCTGCGGCACGGCAATCCTGGCGCAAAGGTAGGTATTGGTTCCCCGTCGACGCCTATTCCTGGTTGACAGTGGTTAAATACGTATCAGGCGTATTAAGTGTACCCATGTCAGGTACTGCTGCTCCACCCGTGGGTCTGCGCCATACTAAATACAGTATAACGCCTCTAGCCTGTAAGCAGAGGTACATTCAGCAACTTTTGTAGACTGTGTTAGTGCCTTGCCGCGCCTTAGAGCCCTAGAGTGGCCGCCCTTTTTGCCAGATCGTAACCCTATAGAAACGGTATAGAATAGTATAAAGAACAGCATACAAAGGCACTATGGCCATATCAAGAACCCTTTGTATAACCTACTACGCAGGTAGTTTTAGAGGTATAGGAAGCCGTAGACAAGTTACAGCTCGAAGAGTTAGTACAGGGCATGCTACAGAGGTGCCGGGCTGTAGTAGAGGCCTAGAGGGCCTATATAAAGCACTAAATTGTACACATACGCACGCAACTCCAAGGCACTACGCCAGCAACGTTGAATATGGTCATTGTTGCAGGCTTCATATTGCCAGACAGTATGAGCGTGAGTGTGTTAGCTGTATCGTACGTTATGGGGTGGCCCACCCACTAGTGTGGTGGAGATCCTGCTACCTGGCATGGGTACACTTAATAGGCCTATGACCATAGTAAGTGGTTCGCATTGGCAACAAGTGGCCGAGCTTTCCTGGTTTCGTTGTCCCTGAAAGCGATGGCGTCGTGGGAAGAAGACCAGTGGGTGGGTGATGACGGGACCCCGCCAAGACAACCTGCAAAGTCGCAACTACTATGTATGTACATTCCAGTCTACATACAGCACACCACCCATGTCAGATCTATTATCATCTCCGCCATCACCGGCAGGCCACAGGCCACAGGCCATAGGCATATGCTGTATCATGTACACGAGGAGACACCCATAGAAAAGACATCCTTTTTGGTGATATGAAACACACCTAGTATTGTTAACGAAAAGAGGGCCAAAGATCCAACCTGCATCCCGTCCAAAAGGGCACGCTTACCATGTCACAGGCATTGCCGAGGAGATCGAGCGCAACCAATGAAACTTGCCGGGTACCTAGCGCATGGCAGATTAGATACAGTAGTAGATAGCTTCCCACCTAAAATGGTTGGATCTGGTGATACACTCGGACTGCAACATTCCTTTAGCACGAGACGTGACGCCGACACTACGACATATATAACATCACACCCACATTGCTTTTCTCTTTATCTATCGAAGCTCATAATGTCAACCCTCATATCAACGCTCGATATACCTACCAAACGAGTCCAAACACACCATCTAACTACCTAATAGAGGAAAAACGAGTGATCGCATCTTGCGATCAATAAAGCTATACTCCCGTGCTCGAAAGAGGGGTCGTACATAGTCCTTATATCCTCATTATTACCAAGTCGTGCGTAGACTTACAATGCAGTCTCGTCTCTATGCGCACGTACATACGTACGTATGCCTATCGTGCTCTAACCTACATGTATCCATCTCTTTTAACTACCTACCTACCATCCCTCTATCTATCTACCTGCACAAGTTCTACTCATACCACAGTGCAACGCCACCAAGTGCCCTTCCAATAAATAGTTATTCAACATACCGAGCGCAAAAGGCACCTTACGCAGTTAAAACATCAAAGACAATAGATACTCCAATTCCCAGGACCACGGGACACAAGGCACGCAGAAAGAAACACGGAAAGTAAAGCGCGTGGCTTGCGATTTCGGCCCATCTAGATTTTCCTCTCAATTTAGTTTTTGGGGGGGTGTGTGTATGTGTATGTGACATTGAAAGCTGATCTCCCTACCTACCAATTGTTGGGGATGGCGGTATGGCATATCGGTATTCATAAGGGAGAAGAGGGGGGCCGCGTGGAAGGAAATCCCCAACATGCAATGGAACCTTATCTCCCTCAAAGAGACTTACCTAACATTTGATGAATACACAAAACCATCTTTGTGCCGCAGCTTTGGTGTCTTCCTACAATTGATATCCTATGTTAGAGCGTTAATATTATCATGCCATTTACCGTCTTTTCTGCTCGGACACACATCTCAACGCCATAGCCTCTAACAAGGGATGTGGGCAGTATATCCTTGGCATAATTAAATGCTGTATGCGATGGAAAACGTAGAGCCACACATCTTGTCTGTTGTACCATAAACAATCCTGATTCTTGGGAACTAAAAGCTAGCAACAGGGTATTTTGAGTAGAAGTTATAGAGCAATGCCAGAGCCACCTCACCTCGCCATGTCGTACGTCCGTCAACGCCTAGAAACTCCAACGTGATGCAAAGTATCCATCGACTCCTAAACCTGAAGCGGGAATATGCCCAATGAAGCCCAGCCCGTGAAAAACCACAGTACAGTATCCTGTTGTTACGCCTCATCCACCCAAGTGATGCGAGCTCGACGCTTTGGCGGGCCTTCAGCATCTGCCGTTTGGCCGTTAGCCACCTCATCTTGCTCTGGGTTACGGGGGTGTTTGGAATTCCCGTTCAGCTTGAATGGAATATTCACATGATCAAATATCTTGGTGGCATCGCCCTTGCTCTCTTTCACTTCTGGACTGCCTGTTACCAAGTCCTCATCAGGGTCAATCGTTCGTCCGAAGCCCCTGCCGAAGATGTACTGGGGCGACGACAACATTGCGGTTTGTCCCAGCCCCTCCTTTGCGTCGCTCATTGGGATGATCCTGGAATTGCGAATCCACTCTTTTATCTTCCCATCGTCTAGGACATTCTTGACCTTGCTATGTTCGAATTGTGTCATTTTCTCCCGCCGGTCAATCATGACTTCCTCGATGCTGTTGCGCAACACCAGTGTCTCGACCGAGACTGGCTTCTGTTGGCTGATCCTGCGGGCTCTTCCGATAGCCTGGGCCACGACCTGCGGGTTCATCACTGGCGAGATGAAGTATATCCGTGAAGCACTTCGCATGTCGAGACCGAATGCGGCCTGGTTGATATCCATCAACATTACACGGAACTTGGGGCTGTCGGTAAATGTGGCCACGTATTGTGCCCGCCTTTCAGCACTCAGGCCGGCTCTCGCGTAGATCAGATGTTGGATTTGTAGCTAAGGCAAGACATTAGTACTGGACGCCGCATGATCGAATGATATGACTTACAATTTCGAGAACGCTGGCAAGATAAAATGCTATGTTCTCGTTGTCGTAAAAGATGAGTATCTGTTCATCATCCTGGTATTTGACGATGGAGTCGATAAGGTACGACAGCTTTGCTGAGACAGTAGAAACAATCCTTGTCTTAGCCAGAGGTCTAGGAATCTCAATGGGGCTTGCCGCCACACCAGGATCCGTGCGTATCTCTACAGCAGTTGAATTGGTTTGTATACCAGAGTAATTCTGCGATTTCCGAGATGCGCGGGAGTCGTCGCCAAGGGCAGTGTTCCCGGCCAGCGCGGCTGCCTGTGGACTTTGACTTATCATGCTGCGATCGGTGTCGGAAACCGCTGCCAATGCTAGTGCCCGCACAGACGTTCCTTGTTGGTCTAAACGACCGCTGTCTAGTATGAGGCGAAGGCCCACGGGGGAATCGATACATGGGTTCAGGTAATTCTGAAGTGAGCGTATCAATCCTGCTTCGGTGCAAACGAACCCGTCTTCGGCTTCTTTGTCATCCAATGACCAGGACTTTCCTCGCTCGCCCGGGAAATCTTGTAAATAAAGAGGCATGGCATGGAAACGATTACTAACATCTTTGAGAGTGTTTTTTGCCGCAAGCTTGCCGAATTCGATCGCCTTCTTCAGAAGGACTTCGTCTTCGTGGCTGATAGGGATTTCCCCCTTGTCTAAGAACTCTTGCGCTGTCTCCACAGCTTTCACAATCTCCGCCGCAGAGAAGAACACGCCGCCAAAGAAACTTGCCTGCCTCAGGTTCTTCACAAGCTGGAGCAGACTTTTTCTCTGGCGCTCGTGGAAGAAATAATCTAGATCGGTCCTTTGGGACTGAACCGAGTTGAATATGATCATCATCGAGAACAAATTAAGGGAAAGCTGGTCTTGGTAAGAACCGTCGAGGATCACCACTTTCTCCTTGACTGGAGGCAGCAAGGTGCTCACATCGCTAATCCGGTGGCGGATAAGTAACGAATTGAGCGTGTTTGCTAGACAGTCACTTCGGTCGTACTCCTTGACATACGTCGTCCAGTTGGCCGCGCTATCGCCCAATTCATTACTCAAGTTAGCCCATGGGCGAACTTTGAAGTAATTGACGGCCAGGTTGCCGATCCGCTTAAGGTCCACTCTCTCTTGCTTCAGCCTGAGGTCTATTTTGGGATCACCCAAGGAACTGTCTCCACGCGAGGCATCCATCCCTACAAGCTCATTGGCCTCGACGCCATACAAGCCGCGAGACGGTGTTCCAGTAACCGCCCAGCGAGCAGATACTTCAAGCCGCTCAATCACTCTCAGCACGTCGGTTTTGGAAGCACGGCTTCCGTTTCCGAGTTTGTGTCCTTCATCTATGATACATCGCTTGAAGTGTATATATTCCAGTGGACAGCGATGGCCTGAAGAAGAGTCCTCTTCGGACCCTAGTTCTCGAATAATGCATACGAAACGAGTCTCGGAGAAGAGAACGATGTCATATTGCAACAGCTCGGCGACACAAGGGATCGGGTCGTTCTTGACAAGAATCAAGACGTTTAGGCCAGTTGTATGTTTGCTGATCTCGTTCTTCCATTGCTTGACAAGATTGCTGGGAACAACAATGAGTGTTACGTAGCTTAGGAATACTTCTCTTGACGGAACTTTGTGTGGGGCAACCCGGTAACTCCGACGACGCTCAAGCTCGGGGTTTGTGATGTTAAACGAAGCACGATTTTGGGGAATTGTTAAAGCCCTGATACAGCGCTCGTAGTCATATCCCTGTGCCTTGAACGCCTCGAAATAGGGTCTCCATGCCACCGAGTGCTTATTTGCGGCTGCTGCCGCCATATCCACCAGGCTACCAACGCGTTCGCGAGGGGGAGTCTTGGCAATGAAAGGATCCGGGGGGCGAGTAGGCTCGGATTTTGTGCTCAAAATTAGGGCGAGGCAGATCAACGTTTTACCTAGTCCCATCTCCTCAGCAAGAATTCCACCACGGACCCTGTCATAGAACCTTGGATCTTGTAGGATATCACCAGTTATATCATCATAGTACCAGGTCCGACCAGCTTGGTCAATTGCCAAATGAAGACGAAGGTCTACGATCCTATCCTGTTCTAGCTCGCGTTGAAGCATAATCGCAGCTGACCTGCCCTGATAAGGATACAGAGTGGAAATGAGGCCGGGCACTTGGCTTTCTAGAAGACACCGCATAGCCCACTGAAGGTTTCGGTTGGACACGCTCTCGGGCCGAGGGTCAGGGGAGGGTACTTCGTTGAAGAGCGTAAGAACCGAAGCACCAGACTTTATAGGTTTAGGTAGTCGGCCGTACTCTTGTCCCCACCAACACTCCGAAGAGTAGTCTAACTGGCGAAGGAGAGTGATTGTCGGCTTGGTCAATTCGCCCGGCAGACTGTACATACTTCTATTCACATCGTGTGGAAGAAGATAGACGCGTATTCGGCCAGTCGCCTCTGAATCTGCGGGGACAGGTTGAGTAGAGAAAGCTAACCGAATCCATCCTTGCTTGAAAAGTGAAGCAAATGGAGCAAGGACGGATTGGAGAAGGAGATATTGGATTTCGGCAGGCAGGCCGAGATGTTCGGGGAGGTTATCAGAAGCTCTCTGAAAGAAGTACCATCGCCGATTTTCACATGAATCAAGAAGACTAGGTGCTATGAGAGGCTGGTCTTTGTAGACATGCAGGCACCCAGCATGGATATACTGGCCAGTGAAATTGTCCGCCATCACTCTGGTCTTGTTTGAACATGGGCGCTAGCAATGGCACAGCGCATCAGCTGCGGTGGCGAAGCAGCTAGATAGAGAGTGTCGTAAGTGAAAGACTGTTCTGCGTTGAAAGGGTAGTATGCAGATAAGGAAAGACGGAAGTAAAAGCCGGGGGTTGAAGAATCGACAATAACAACTTGAAGGATTCCGGGTGCCTGACTTGAGGCTGATAATCTTTGGTGTTTTGGTAATCGGGAGGTACCTTACCAGGATCAGGATGTACCTTACCTCATCTTCTCCATCTCTACGGAGGCACACCCTGGACATTGGGTTGAAATAGTGTATCTACACATAATAGAAGTAGTGCCCAAGTGCTTTTCTCTGCTCCTACCTGCATAGAAGAGGTAGATACCTCTTCCTCGAGGAAAGTTAGGAGTGATAACTTACGTTTATTTACATACTGGCGGGGTGGGCATAAAACCTTAAACATCTGGTACGTAGAGGTACAAACCATGATTGCCATGGGACTGGCGCACGGACCGTTGCTTAAATAATCTGCCGAGGTCCGATTTAGGTAATTACAATAATGGCGGTACTACCTGCAGTACTTACCTCATGTAATGGGTTAAGAGACGGCCAGGGTGATATTTCCGAAGTTCAAAATGCATTAAAAAGGTTTCCAATAACAATTAACATAATATACCGGTATATCGATACCACGTGAAGCTCCAATACTAGCACCTGATCTGTCAATACAACAATACTTTAGACGCAATACTTGATCTGGACCCTTAGCTGTAGTATAAAACAGTTAAGGTTAGGTTAAATAATATACTAATAAATGTCAAGAGGCTATATGCTGAAGTTAAAATCTATCTAAAGGGTATCGAAGAATACAAGTTCGTCTGGCAGGAAAATAAAATAGAGTAAAAATAAAAAATAGTAATATTTTAGCCTCCTTCTCTCATAGTGCCTCCAAGGTAGTGGTTTGCCGTAACTTCGTGCTCCGCAGGCGTCGTTCATTACACTCGTGCTCGTAATCTCAGATAAAACAATTTGCCCAGGGAAGCCCAAGAAGAAAAATAGGGTATCCTAGGCCAAGCAGTCGGTTCCTCCTCGGGAGACAAGCGTGCCAATGATATCCAGAGCGCAAGAGTTGAATATCACCATGCCTCTGCAGTTGGGGAATTATTCTACTCCTTCCAAGACCCGCCGCGCCATTTCAATTTTCCGTCGATATGCCCTCCCTTCACTGCTTGCTCGTCCAGCTTCTGTCAACCCTAGGACACAACGGCCGAGACTGGCTACTAGTCGCTCAATGAGAATCTGATCATCTTTTTGGAGCATTCGCAAAGGCGTGGCATTATCGTCACTGTATTGGTTCTCTTTATCGCAGATACTAGCTGTCTCGTTCATAAGGGCCTCTGAAATTTGGTTCAGCTCATGGTTGGGTGAGTCCTCAGGAGTTAATACGCCCCTGCTTGCTCTCGATTTGTTAAGTAATGGGAAGCTCCTGTTTGTACCGGTCGATGCTGATGACCGGTGCTGGAAAGCCGCAGCGCTACTCTGAGGGCGGGGAGCGAGGGACGACTGTGACCGGCTTGGATCGTAACCAAAATCGCCATTCTCTGGGCTAAACACCTTTCGTCTCGCGGTTTCTGGCGTGTGGGTCCGGGCACGTTCCGGGAGGGTAATGACCTGCCCGGAATGATCATCGACGTACTCATCATGAAGATTGCTTGTCCTGGTGTGTCGGCCCTCTGTTGCCGTTGCGAAAGATTCTAGCGTAGATATCGACCCTGCACTCCCACGACGAGAGTGCTGGCCGGGTTTCGCAGCCGATATACTGGGAGGGTAGGACGTTGTTGGCGCCCTTGTTGTTTCCACCGAGTCCTCAGAGCTAAAGCTGTCAGTGCTACCACTTCGACGCATGCGCCTACGGCTCATGCTACCCATGGCGCTATGCAAGAAGAAATGCTCATAATCAAAAGCATCTTCGCGATCTTCATGCGAAACTTGGACTTGAACTGAATCATGATAAGAAGACTCGCCGCTTTCGCTCGCCGATTCATCATTATCATGAGACTCGGCATAATCATAACCATCCTCCGTACTCATGTCGTCAATATCATCAAGTTCATTTATGATATCATCCAATTCTTTCGTCGAGTCGTCTGTAGCCTCTGCCTCATCCGTGTTCGCTTCAGTGATGGTCGTGGGTGTGTCCAACGCTCGTGCAACTGGATCTGTCGCCGATGAAGCGTTTTCGTTGTCAAGAGTCGATGTGGACTCTCCTTGAGGCTCGTCACGAACAGGAGGTGATGTTTCTCCTTCTGTTGTGTCGCCTGCTCGCTGGCGGACGCTGGCGTCACTTTCGGTGGTCCCTAGGGTGTTGACATCACTATTCAAGGCCACGCCGTCTTCGTGGCTGCCAGTATCGGCGTACCACTGCTCTACGCGGGCGTGGGTAAAGGGGCTAGGGGTGCGCAAACTTTGCAGACTGCGACGTTTTAAACTGTCGGCGCGTGCTTGATCCCTTAGTGTGGATAATCGTCCCTTCAGATCGTTTACTTGATCTTTCAAGTCTCGCATCGTTGCCGATGACGTCGACCGTCTTAGACTCTGGTCAGAATACATCCCGAATGTTGGTGTGAGGAAGGCCTCCCCACTAGAACGTTCGCTGTTCAGCTGAGGCGACCCATGTTCCGGCGAAACATCCTCTTCGCCCAGTGGCTCAAGAACTCGCTCTGGGCCATGCAAGGATATTTTACTATTAGCAAAAGATGAGGTTCCATATAACGACTGACTTCCTGCGCCGACACTGACGTTCCCAGTAGCTTGATCAGCAGCGCGGAGATTCTGCGCAGGACGGCGATATCCACCAGCTGTACCAAGAGCACTAGAAGACCTTTGTGCTGATACGGCGGGTTTGTTTTCCGTGGGAAGGTTGCTCTCACTAGATATCCTACTGTGCCCAAGTGAAGCCTTTCGATTGCCTTGATCGCTACCAATGCCAATGGCGGTGGTAGGTCGTCCAACTGGTGGCGAGGGCGTTGAGTGAGAGCCCAGTGATGACAAAGTTGGCGAATAGAGAGACGAGCGCGCTCGATTAAGATTGCCTTCCATCGTCTACCAAGACTTAGTACGTCTAAATAGACTTTTGTACGAACGGGTCCACTTACATTCAGACGCCGCTTTGCATTAGCCAGTATTTGCTCGGCTCTACGACTCAGTGGAGTGGAATATCTGGCTTCATCGGCATTCAAGGATGAGTCCTTGGCCTTTGAAACAGTCTCCTGGGTTGAGTCGTCGTCAATATATGAATCAGCTACGCTGTCTTCGTCATCTCCTTGAAAATTACTGTCATCCACGCTAACGGTATCGTCAAAGTCAGCAAATAAAGCTGGCCGGTCGTTAGCTGTGACCGTACTATTAGACTCGACAGACATGTGCCTTTGGTGGGTGAGTCGAGACTGCTTAATCTTTTGTTTTATTGCCTCGTACGGGAGCTCGGAGCTCGGTGCTGTGCCGAAGTCGCTACGTGTAGATCCAGACCGTGACCGGGTGGGACCACACGTGCTCTCTACTTCCGTGACTTCGCCAATATCTGATAGCATTGTACCATTTCCGTAGATTATCGGGGTCGTAGGGGCAATGGGCCCGGCCGTAAAGGCATTTGGCGACAAATCAAAGCCTATATCGGCCGCATGAGCATTCTTCCACGCCATCAGAGGAGAGTGGGAACGGTCTGGTGAAAGGGGGCTTTCGTCGTAGTCGGGCAAAATCATATCCGGGTTGGTCAATGTGGGCGAGGCGGGCAACGGGTAAGGCGCGGTACCGGAGCCGGAGCCGGAGCGCCCCGGTCGAATGGTGGCATTCGACACTGATTGCATTGCTAGCAGGGTCAATTCTGTTATTTCCAAATATTATGATATCTTCTCTCTGGCCGACGGCGGCCCTGGGAAAGGTCGACGTCGGAGCCGGGGCGCGGCTAGGCACAAAGCAAGGAGGTAGCAGACACGACAAGCAGTTCTGCAGCCAACGTTGGCCGAGGTCTTGTGATTTGTTGACCGGATTGGGGGTTGAGCTCTCGGATTGTAGCGTTGACCGGGCCAAAGCGGATCTAAAGTGTATAAAGAGGATGAGAGCCCTGGGCCAGAATCAGATTACACCCAACCTTCCTCCGTCGTTAATATCGTTATCCAGCAGATCATAACAGGCTTTGAGATGTGAAATACAACGGATTGTGGCTTTCGTCCTTGGTGTTTACGCGATCCTCGAACAATTAGAACAACTAGCACATTGATAGAAACGAGCGACAGGTGACACTTCGTCAATAATGACGGCAGCAAAAAGGCTAATCGACGGTCTGTAGAGCGACAAGGACAGGAACTCGATATAAGCGACGCGGACGAGAAAGACGTAAGGTGCGCCTGGTAGGTCAACAGCACATGTTCGTTCCGGTGGTGTTGGCTGGCAATGCTGCAGGGTCGTTGCTAACCAGCTTTTCAAACTCTGGTCTAAACCATCGCAGTCGCAATCGCGTCGCAATCGGAAATTGGCCTTTGGTTTGGTTTACCTCGCCGTTGCTTGAATTGTTAAAAAGAACGGAAATTGAACCACCGGCGACAAAATTCAGGAGTTAAGAAAGCTGATCATTTGGACCTACATACCAACCTACATCGTACTGCACCGTGCGGGCCTGCCTACTGGAGGTACCCTGCCTATATTTGTTCATCCCCAGATCCCTACCCTTCCACGCAAGCCAATTAAGCTCCCAATTAACGGGTCGTAATGGATACTATGTAATAAAGCATGTACCTAATAATAAGGTATGCATGCAATTGGAAGTTTCAGCGGGGGCGGCTTGCTTTGATTGAAACAACAAGCCTCTGGGCAACCTAGGTACGTAGTAGTCCTGTAGGGAGCCTTGACTCTTCACCTTCAACCTCTTTAATATCCTAGCAAGATCAGTGACAAGATACCTAATCCACTCGAGGAGGCACCTTTCGCTCTAAATTTGCTTGGAAAACATGTACACTAACTGGTACTGTCGGCAGTTCAAGTCAACTTATTCCAAAAAGCATTAGGTACTAGTGATCTCACGTTATATGCACTAGGTATTACTTAGGTAAATATGTATGTAGGTAATGTTAGGTACTTTAGGTATTCAAGTTCACTTAATTACATGTATCTGGTGGTCGCGTACCTCCCTTCCTACGTAGCAAAGCTTAGAGGTAATAATTATGCTAGGTACAGATGTAGGGTTAAATGCACTATTCAGAGTTTTCCATAAATCTCTAGCTAAATTTACCCGTTCAACTCTATCGAGTAAGTAGACTGAAAACGTGTTTGGATTAACCCCTGTTAACTGTTTCATTACCTGGGAATTTTTCTGTTTGCGCTGGAACTGTCTAAGGCTACCCAGGTGGGTTGTTTGCAACCTACGATTACCTACCCCCGGGATTAGACAACCTCGGTACACACAGTACACATAATGTTTATCAAGTTGATAGTGATTAGGGAAATAGTTACAGGATACCGACATGACTTGATCTATTACTACCGCCAGCTACCTTTCATTAGATACTGTTGTACTACCAAGTACCGGAGTCCGGGTGTTTGCCCCAGAGCTGTCCAATCGTTGAGGTTGTATCGAGAGTGGATACAATTGAGCCCGGTGATTACTTTGCACTATATAAAGAATCCACTTCAAATTCCCCTATGCTAATGCCTAGGTTAGGTTAGTAGGTAATGGCACTGTTGTATGTTTTCAAGTCCGAGCGGGTTTTTCCTTTTTTTTTTTTTTTTTTTCGCAGTAGGTACTATCTTCCCCTGTATTGTACATCTACTGTAGAACTACTATGTAAAAAGAGATGACTAATAATCACGCCTATTTAACTTCTAGCCTTACAGTTTCAGTAGATTTTTCCTCCCACAATCCTTTGCAATTCATGCAGTGCTCCTCACTTGTCAAGTATCGGGGTGGTCTCAATCTCCCGTGCCTACAACGCCTACGACGTACAGACTGAGACTTACATCTTTTTGTATTCTTACAGTGACCCGTATGCGATACCATACAACAAGGTGTAGCCATGTCTACTATGCTCAGTCGTGAAGCTCAGAACTCTTAGGAATTAGAGCTTCTATAAAACCCCCCAGGTAGTAGGTAGGTAAGCTGAGAACTGTAGGCGGAAAGCTCAGAAGTTACTCCTTACGCACTTCAATTCAACTTTTCATAACGCTTCCTTGCCCCTTTTCAGCCTGGAACACGTTTCCAATTTGAGTTCTACTAATTGTGAGTACCCTCCCCCCGATAGCATTCTCTCTCAACATTGCCCTTGCATGATGAACACTTCAAGAATTCTGCAATACTCAATAAGAGTCATCTGGCTCACACCATGTGGAAACTATTCTTGCCTGACACTAGAAAATCTATGCTGTATATAAATATTGTTCCGGCCCAGTTCTATTTTTTAGCTGACTATCTACACCTCAGGAATCTACCCCATGTATAACTTTCATTTTTCTATGTCTCGATAGGGATTGCATGGTGGTTACGCGCGCCTACCGGCTTGAAGTTGTCTAGAATCTCGTCGATAGCCGCCATATCCTCTTCTGTCAGTTCCACCAGTTGTGCGTTTTCCCGCACGCGCTCAACTGTTGTCGCACCTGGGATAGGGATGATCTTTGGCATGCCTGGACGATCATTCAGGGCTCTGACCCAGCTGATCGCGAGCTGAGCAGGCGAGCAGTTCTTCCTCTTCGCCATCTCCTCAACCTTGTAGACAAGTTTGATATTACTATCAAAGTTTTCACCTGGTTGGAAACGCGGCATGTGTCTCTGGAACCGATCCTCAGGGATGTCATCATAGCTCTTGATTTGTCCCGTAAGGAACCCTGCGCCTATGGGCGAATAGGCAACGAGGGGAATATCGTACTTGGCGCAGGCCTCGGCCACGCCGTTGTGCAACGGGTCGGTATTAAAGCTATAGATGAGGATTAGTTTGTGCATGTTGGATGGCATATACTAGCCGGCAGAATACTCACAGTGAAAGCTCGACTTCAACGGCCGCAATCTTGGCGACCTTGGCGGCATTGTGAATTGTCTCAGCTCGGACCTCCGAGAGCGAAATGCCGCCAACCTTGCCAGTATCAATATACTCTTTCTGGATAATGTCGAATGTGACTGCCATGTCAACATTCGGATCGCGGCGAGCAAATTCAAAGATATCAAGCTTCTTCCGTCCGTTTAGTTGGCGGAGACAGTTGTCGATGGATTTGCGGGTTCCCTCGGGTGTTCCGTCAGCAGCCATCTTCGATACATCCCAACCACCCTTGATGCTCAGGACGACCTTGTCCGCATCCTCCGGGTACTTCTCGAAGTATTGCTCGAGAAGAACGTTGCTGTTGTATTCAGGTGGTCCGTAGAACTCGCCGCCCACCCAGAATACCTTCCCTTGCTTGATAGCCTCACGCAAGGTTTCGAATGCCTGCTCTTTGGGGCACGGCTCGGGTCGCCAGGTGAGGCCCATCAAGCCAAAACCCGTGGGTCCAACCTCCTTGTTCAAAATTTGAACCATTTTTGATGATTGCTTTGTGAGCTTAGTGTGTTGATTTTTGAGTTCGGCGTTTTGTCTCGTGAATGGAGAACGGATAGAGAGAGTGTAGAAGATGTCGGTAATTCAGTTATGAGAATGCTTTGTGATGTGGTGACTGTTTTGATGACATGACAAACCAGGTAAACTCGACCTCTTATATACTCCGGCGGCCATTAGAGAAACTGATCTCAAAACGAACTCTCCCACGTACGGCATCATAGGTTTTCCCCGCCAGAGCCGATGGCGCCTAGCGGCCACGATAATGATGGGGCATAGTCTCTTTGACTTTTTAGGCCGGGATGACGAGCCGCAAGAGATCCTCTTTTCGACAGTGGGTTTCAGTTAGCCTAGCGAAGAGGGAATCACCGACAGCCACATCATAGTCCCCTTTTGGGTAGAGAGAGATTCTCCACTCAACAAGCTACATACCGTTGCTTCGTAGCCCCGATAAGGCCCTGACTCGCACTTCGGCTCTGGGCGCAGGAATCACCCACCACCACATTATATTCTCTTTTAGGCAAGTTTAAGTGTCCAGAATGTCCACAGCAGTTCGCCCGGTTCGGCCAGAATATCTGTTACTTGGACTACTTCTAACACGCCCACAACCCGCGTCCTCCTTAGCCCCGACATCCTATATTATGCTGTATCTTCCAATAGTATGGTAAACTATAGCATATTCCATACGTAAGAGCTGCTCGGGCTGCCCTGCTACGGCCCACATGTTGTTATGTCCCGTTTATGAAATAGCATTAACTTCAGTAGTAGTAGTCTCCCAAGAGACTAACGTAGACATAAGCATTTATCCAAACAAGCTTCTGAAATGCCAGTATGCATACAGCATAGTGTATGGTACATTTGCTGTGCTCGTGTGGTTGAAACTCATATTAGTCTAGTAATTCCAAACCATTGTCACATGCAACATCACTCAAGAATAGCACCACGGAAACAAGTACAGGTTCGGTAGATTAATAAGCAGGTGTAACGATAACAAGTCCTAACCTACATAGTAGTAGGGTGTTCCCGCCATCTGACCAACGGTATTAAGCGGAGATTTCGCGACTTCATTCAACGGCATCTCCAACGGTACCCAATTAGCTGCATGCAGGGTTCTGGTTTCCGGTATTAGGGACTCGCTAAAAGTCGACGGGGATCGGAGTTTACCAAGTCAGTGGTTGTATGCGTTTTACTCTCGCGATTATGGCGTTCAATGGCATGCTCTGGTGGTCGAAGGAGGCAGTTATGTTGTTACCTGGCTCTCATTTACGTGTAGCTAATGGGTAAGGATAGCCACAAACGGTTTCCCGTATACTAGGTTGTCGGGTTAAACTGCAAGCAAATAATTTACCTGTCTAGGTGTGTGAGTGGCTAGATTAGGAGAATTTCTGCCCTCCAAAGCCCCTCTAAGCCCCTCCAAGAGGACTGGGAAGAGACGGAGCCCCACCATTTGCGATAATACGTGGGATCTTTCTGTAAAATATGAGAAAGTCAGAAGAGTGCCATCATTCGCGTGACCATAAACTCTATACAAGAAATCGCTTTCTATCGAGCCGATGAGAATAAGGCTTCTGTGTCTTCATATTTCCGGAGTTATTTCAATTATTTCTGATAGCCCACCATAAAATGATGTGCCAGGGGTATAGATGACACAATGGAATCTGAAATAAGACAAGTGCATCCTGAATCCAGGACACAGTGAGTTTATCAGTCTTTCATACAATCTAAGTATCAAACTAATCGAATAAGCCCGCTCAAATTATTTGATGCAGCCCGATCTCAGGACAGATACTTGTATGCTTGCGCGCCTATGGTGCGATATAGCAAGGTAAGGCAGAGTCTTTCTTGCCCTTCGTATACTTCGCAGAAACGTACCTAGAATATTCTAAGTCTTCTATTCCCTGTACACCTTCTACGAGCGCTGTGTTGCTAAATGGGTGTGGCAGCTTGCATTTCGCCAGACAGTCCATCACTATGGCACGGACCTCTGCTGGACACCGATGATTCTGGCAAAGGAATTCAACAGGAACCAGTTTGCCCGTGACAGCGATCTCACCATCTCAACTGTCACCCCTGAGTTACCTACCATAGCCCAATTCGGCTCCAACTCTCCCCTAGAGCTCTCTCGCGCTGCATCCCTAGCTGCACCCTTCGTTAATGGTGTCGATCTGAACTGTGGCTGTCCTCAATCGTGGGCATGCGCCGAAACCCTCGGCGCCGCTCTCATAGAGAAGCGAGAACTCGTGCGTGACATGGTGGTCGCCACGAGACAGCGGCTTAGTGATGACGGATGGGGCGTCGGCAAGGAAACCGACATGGCTAATCCGGAAGGAAAGGGCCGAAGCGTGAGCGTCAAGATCCGCGTTCATAAGGATCTACGCAAGACGGTCGACTTCATCACTACCGTAATAGGTGATGAGCAAAACCGAAACATCGACTGGTTAACCATCCATCCACGCACGCGCTATACGCAGTCTAGTATACCCATAAACCTAGAGGCCTTGGAGTTGCTCACCGACATGTTCGGTGACAAGCTGCCTATTCTCGTCTCTGGTGACGTATTTACGCTCTCCACGCTACCGTATACGTCACATCTACTAGCACCTCAGCCCACTTTCACTACCAATACCGAGAAGGCGGAAACCAACGGGGGAGATTCTGGGCCAGATATTGCAAAACGACATCTTCCCAAGCTGGCGGGCTTAATGTCTGCCCGTGCGCTGCTGGCCAACCCGGCTCTGTTCGCCGGTTACGAGAGTTGTCCCTGGGAGGCCGTCGACATGTTCATGAACAATGTCGCACGAGCCCCTCTGCCCCTGAAATTAGGAATCCACCACCTCACCGAAATGTGTGGGACGGGCTTCGGCCCCGATCGGAGTAGTGCGCTGTTGGGCAAAAAGGAACGCATCCGTCTGACGGAGTTCGACAATTGGATAGATGTTATAGATTTTCTAGATGATGCTAAGAAGGCGAGGGGAATTGAGCCCATCGTCCGGCTGGCTAGTGATATTCAATAGCAGTCTGTAAATTCTAACAGAATTGTTTTTGGTATATCGTGCATGAAGACCGTCCTCTCCTAGTGATGTATCCTAAGCTCACATCCACTAGGCTTGTACCTTATATTCGGCTTGAGGGCGTTTAGGCTAGGCATATTCAACCTTGCGATCTTGTTCTATGGTGTGAATGTAAGAGGGCGTTATAACTACCTATTGGCAGTGAATAAATAACAAGCAATCAACCAAATACCTAGTCCAGTATTGATACCAGCAACTCCACGTCTATTTAGCCTATTACATTCTTTCGAATAATCCTAGCGTGTGCTCTGCAAGACCCTTCAACTACCCAATCGAGGTCGAAAGGTATACGAGTATCATCGAAGTGATCATGTCCGCAATCACCGGCCCGCGCTGCTAATGAGTAGGTATGCTCTAGATAGCGGGCAGTCGAGACGTCTGTCAGCCTTCGGTTGATTGTTCCTTCACATTCCATCTACATGACCTCTCACTTCTATCTACTTCATCAATCTCCCAATCTAGCTATACACCACACCTTTGCCGTTGTTGGGGCAAGCAACGACAATGCGCGCCGGATTCCACTACAACACTCTCCCCACGAGAATCGTCTGGATTTGTGTCTATCACAACAGTAAGCACCGTCTTCACGCAATGGAGCAGCATCCAAACCGTTCAGATATATTCCGTCAACCTAGATAAATAAGCCTGTTAAAAATAGACATGTTTAACTACACCCCTATTCCAACTACACGTCTGTATTGGCAGCACTTTTTTTCCATTATCATGGCTGTCTAGTTTTAAACTTGACTACTGGCTCGGAAGTTCGACATGGAGGGTCGGAATATTTGGAGAACTGGTTCATACTACCTTTAAGTTCTATGTTAACAAAAAGGGAAAGGAATAGATGAGTCGGTGAGATAGGAGTCAGTAGAGACCACATACCAAACCATATCCCATATAATAGATCAACTCTTAATTCTCAAGGTCAAACGTTACCTATTAGTGTGAGAGCCAATGGGTTAGAAAACGAAGTTGATACTACCTTAGAGCTATAATCAAACCTCTACCCGACCACATACTACAGAGATTTGATTGTTGGACGACCCATTACTCGGAACCTGCCTAGAATATTGATACACATCTATTTATATGCTTATGCCTTCTCCTTCGTGGCTCCGTGGGCAGCTTATTATTGTTTTGCCTCTTTCTTCTCATGTCCGTCCATCTTTAACCCAGTCTGTATGAAATACAGATAAAGGTAGCCAAGCACCCGGTAACCAACAAATACCTAGGTACTTAACTAAAAGATCAGATTTTGGAGCAGCCAGCGGGCACGGCTAATTTACCCAAAGCAAAGCCGTTTCCGTGCTCCAATCTATATCCATATCCACATCCGCATCTACCGGGGGCTAGGTTGGGTTGGGTTGAGCATGCATCTCTTGTGAGCTCATAGGAGCGCTTACCCACAAACCCCGGATCAGCCGCAGAAGTGCGGAGAAAATCGAACGTCCGTCGTGACTCGTAGCTCCCCCATTGCCGCATTTTCTCCACAAACAGCTCGCTTTCAACAAGACAATCCAGTGATGGAGAAATTTACTTTCTTAAGGCTAGACCCACGGGTTGACAGACAAGACGGATTACATCTGTCACCGAGCCTTACCCGCGGGGGGGTCATCATGTCTATATCTATGGTACTACGGCGTGCTATAATATAAGGGGATACACTCGGTATATCTGAATGGGCATGATTTACCCTCTATAATACTCCTAACTGTGTATACTTTTCAAGCAAACAGCAAGAAAAGAAGTCGTCGACGATGGCTACCATCACACGAGCATCGTTGCTAGCCTTAGCCGTGCTGGCGATGACGACGTCGCCAGTATATGCAAAACTGTATAAGAGCCTAACACCGCCTATGGGATGGAACAGCTATAACTACTATAACTGCAACCCAAACGAGGAGATCATCACGTCGAACGCGCGGGGGCTTGTCGAGCTAGGGCTAGCGGCCCTCGGGTACGACCACGTCACGACGGACTGCGGGTGGATGACTAAGGACAGAGACGCTCAGGGTCGTCTGCAATGGAACAAGAAGCTCTTTCCCTCTGGTGGAGGGAAGGTGCTGGGCGACTATCTGCATGGGTTGGGGTTAAAGTTCGGCCTCTATTCCGGAGCCGGGTACTACCAATGCGGCTCAACGGATCTGCCAGCATCCCTCGGTAGGTTACATACCTATTCCCTTCACGCGAGATTGCCTCGCACCAGGTGCCTACTTGATTGACCTAGACCCATGTATCTGATAAAAACTCGTATGATAGGACATGAAGAGATCGATGCTGAGTCCTTTGTTGAGTGGGGTGGAGATAGTCTCAAGTAAGTCATCATGGCGCGTGCGTCATGTGTCCAACAACAATAAACATGATTTCCAACTGACACCCCGCTCATGCTAGGTATGATAACTGTTTTGCTGTATCTCCGAATACACCAGTAGACTACACGTCGCAGGTAGCTACGTCGCCCACCCGCCACCAGAAGATGGCAGCTGTCCTGGATTCGCTGGATCGGGACATCGCCTACTTCATATGTCAATGGGGCGTTGGCACGCACCTCGACAAATGGGCCCCTCCCATCGGCAACATATATCGCATAAGCAACGATATATACGACTCTTGGCGCAGCATATGGCGCATCACCAACCAGGTTGTACCATTCTACAGATCTACCAGGGCTGGGGCCTTCCCAGACATGGACATGCTTATGTGAGTACATACCTACCTATATAGGATTTAAGGTGCATAGAGATATCTTATGGAAAGACGTTGGGCTCACATGAATGAATGAATGCATGATAGTGTTGGGCTTGGAGGCTTGTCTCATGAAGAAGAGAAATTTCACTTCAGCATGTGGGCGATCAACAAGTCAGCACTAAAGATAGGGGCACCAGCCCTCCCGGACATTACGCCGGCTGAAGCCTTCAACATCCTGAGCAACACCGAAGTCATAGCGATCAACCAGGACCCGCTCAGCAAACAGGCACGGCTAGTTAGGAGGTACACAGAAGAGGAGTGGGACATCTGGGCCGGTGAGTTGTCAGGTTCTCGGATGGTGTTAGGGATCGCGAACTGGCGCAACAGCACACAGACGGTGCAAGTGAACCTGGCTGCGGTGAACGTCTCCAGAGCCTCGGCGCGCGACGTATGGGCGAAGAAAGACATAGGGTTTATCTCAGACACCTATAAGGTGGAGCTCAAGGGCCACGAAATGAAACTGTTGGTCCTCTCTAATATTGAGAATGTGCGGCCGTCGTCCGCCCCACAACCTGCTGGGTATTATTCAGTGGCCAATTCCACTCTTTCTGGAGGCGCGGCAAGAGTTGCATGCAGCTCAAATGCGCAGGAGTGTGCACCGATTGGTGCTAAGATCAGCATCGCAAGAGCGGGAGCTAGTGCCGCCTTCGACGTCGTCGTAGCGTCGGCGGAGCCTGGACGCATGCTCCTGGGCGTTGACTACATCAACTACGAGGTGGCGCTCGACACCGCGTGGGGTTGGGGCTCCAACACACGCAACATGACAGTGGTGGTTAATGGCGGGAAGCCGAAGCGCTGGGCTTTCCCAATTTCCGGTGGTGACTGGTGGGAGTCGGACAGGCTGTTCATCGAGGTCGACGGCTTCAAGACCGGCAGGAACAAGGTCGTATTTGGCGTCAGTGGGAGCTCGCCTGCGCCTGATCTTGTTGGCTTCGAGATATTCGAATGAAAATATGGGCCAGTAAAACAGATGTTTATTTGTCTACCTGTAGGTTACCTACTTGGCTTATTACCAGCGGGACGGATGCCTATCTGACCTGGCCACGTGTTGATGATTATTAGGAGACTGGCAGTAATTCAATTAAAAAACTATAGTCCCAAATGGTCTCATTAGCCCACCTGCCAGTGAGTTAGCCCTATGTCTATTGTGAGTCATCATAGATGGCTGTGAATTCATTTGAGTGTTTTACGGTCACATTTTAATTGACAAGGTCATCGGGATGCTACCTGCACAAACAAAAGAAAAATAAGAACAAGTAGAAAAGAAATACAATTTTACTTACCTAAGTTAGACTATTACCAGAAGTGAATGTGCTACATACAAGGCACACGACCCACAACAAATGAATAAATACATGTATTAAATAATATGTACATCTGTATGAGTAATAACAAATTCGTACCTTTTCGCGATCCGCAATTGCTTACGTGGATAGAGAATCAACTTCAAGTTGTATCTTTGCAACACCATGTGAAATAGACCACCAAGTGAGTCTGGCCAAATGCATACCGCATGACTGTACAGCATACATATGTCGCTAGTCATGCATCCAATACAGCTCCCGAGGCCCGTATGACCGTTGAGATTGCGAAGCCTAGGCTCGTGTTATGTTAGAGGTCGCAGAGATGGAAGGCGCCTGTAAATGCGCACTTGCCAGAGGTTTCTGTTTCAGAGTGCAGTGCGCCATGCAATGTAATAGGCAATTAATTCTTGGACTGAAAGGGGCACCTATACGGAATGCAGATAGGATCGCCGCTAATGACGGCATCTGCCACTCCGCTTGATCTCAGTTGTCTGGTTGCGGCTGGGGAGCCCCCGGCCGTCCCTTGCCGCTATAAATCCCGCCTATTTTGACCTTTTCTTAGATTAATACCTACCATATTGGGCATGAGACCTACCAGATTGGGCGAAATGTTGACAGTAGTAATGGGGCTGCTCCTGATTTCTGCCCGCGACTAATTAGATTCAGGCAACGCTAAAATTGGAACAAAAATATTTCGGGCCTGCCTTACGGTACCGACTGACAAGCCAGATACCACTAGGTTGTTATTAGTATATTAAGCGAGTGAGCACAGGGCAAAACAAAGGGAAAAAGAAAAGGCAAAAACAAAATAACTACAAAATGAAAAGAAACAAATAATACCACATGATAATTTGACATAAGAATTGGATATTTCTGCGTCTATGAATTCTATGGGTAGGCAGACAGACGGGTTGGGCAAATAGGATTAACCGTTGGCCTTCCAGCTCTTGCCCAATGATTAATCCTTTGTTAGTAAGATACTTATGTCCATACATTTTTGCGGTTGGGAGTCTGGAGGTGTGTCACCAGCGGTTTTTCATCTTTATTGCCCAATCGCGCCTAGTGCGGGGCGTAAGGTTGGGCTCCTAATGGATGGGCGGATGGTTTAGACCTGCTGAAGCCCTGCTGAGTGCAGCTGTTGTCAGGCCTGGCTTAGTGGGCAGCGTTGGGGTACGATGGGCCTTTTCCAAGTTTCAGAAGCCAACAATGCACTCACTTTAGGTATTTACGGTGTGCAATGACTTGGAAAGTCTGGCCCGTGAAATTTTTAATTTTGATTCGGTCCAATGCCAAAAAAGCCCCTTTCCCCGTTGGGTCAGCTGCGTTGCAAGCCTGATATCCGTGACGCCCCACTTTAATCTTGAATCCCATATACTTTTGACTTTCTTCCTCTCATTCCCTTCTTCCCGTTGTTTTACTCTTCCAACACCACCTTTTGGTGAACACCACAACTTCAACCGAAAATTCCAAACTCGCTCGCCGACCGACAGTATCATTCCCCGACTGCCAATGCATCAGCAAAGTTATCGCGACAACTATTCGTCAGTTTCCCGCCAGATGCTCACTCCACCCGTCCAGCCGACACATTTTGATTACCTTTGCGAACCACGAGCCGACGCTGAACGCCGACGCGGCACCCGCCTACCGTGAATCGGGGCGGGTTGAGAGTCGCTTAACCACCAATATACCGATATACCAAAACGAATTTCCCATTAGAACCAAAACCTCTATAAATTATTAGGAGCGGGCCAAGATGATGCTCCAGCCAGCAGCTCCCGCCCTCACTACCGTTCGGGGCTTTGCACCCAACTCTGTCGTGTCCACCGACGATGAAATGAATGGCTGTGTGACACCGCCCTTTCACGCTAGACGTGATCGATCTCAACGCATCGACGACGTCGTTAGCGCCAACTGCAGCCCTGTTATGCGGGGTATCCCGTCGCCCGCTATGAGCGGCATTGCCATGCTGCGGGCACAGTTCGAACCGCTTAGTCTCAATGGCTCGCGTGCCAGCTCCATGAACCGAACACGAAGCAACAGCCGGCCCCGTTACACGAGCAGCACGAGCAGCACAAGTAGCCAGACCGGTCGTAGCGACGGTACCGAGACTCCCTCGGAGATCGGTTCCGTTTCCTACGAGGTGCCGTTGGAGAACGACTTTGTGAGCGAGAGTGTCCGCGAAAAATCCGAATATGGCGCTGAGGATGGCCATGTACCTCGCAAGATGCAAGCTGATGACTTTGAACCTTTACGCTGTCTTGGAAAAGGTACCTATGGCACTGTACTCCTTGTCAAGCAACGCACCACCGGCCGACTGTACGCTCAGAAGCAGTTTAAGAAAGCATCTGTTGTCGTTCATAAGCAGCTGGTAGAACAGACTAAGACGGAGCGACAAATCCTCGAATCTGTCAGTCGACACCCGTTCGTCGTCAACCTGTATTACGCTTTTCAGGACTGTGAGAAGCTGTATCTTATTTTGGAGTATGGACAAGGTGGCGAGCTCTTTACTCACTTGAATACGGAGAAGATGTTTTCAGAGTCTACCGCAGCTTTTTACATGGCGGAAATGGTGCTAGCCTTGTCCTATCTTCACGACTCTCTTGGTGTGGTTTACAGAGACTTGAAGCCAGAGAATTGTCTCTTGGATGCCCACGGACACCTGCTACTCACGGACTTTGGACTCTCGAAAGTTGCCGTGGGTGACGACGACAGCTGCAAGTCCATCCTCGGAACAGTCGATTACATGGCACCTGAAGTAATTCTAGGCCAGAAATATGGCAAGGCTGTCGATTGGTGGTCTTTTGGCGCCTTGGGGTACGATCTCATGACAGGCAACCCACCGTTTCGAGGTGCAAATACCGCCAAGATCCAACAAAACATCGTCAAGCAGAAGGCGATTATGCCATACTTCTTGAGTACTGATGCCAAGGATCTCCTAGCGCGATTGCTAAGAAAAGACCCGGCCAAACGACTTGGCTCGCGCATGCCCAAAGACCTCGCAACTATCAAGAACCATCGCTTCTTCCGTAAGATCGACTGGAAGAAGCTTGAGGCGAGGGAGATGGAGCCGCCGATTCAGCCGATGATCACCGATCCCGAACTCGCCGAGAACTTCGCTACTGAGTTCACCGATCTATCCCTCAGCCCTCTGACAACAACCAATCCGTGGAATGGAATATCGCCCTGGGGTAGCTTTAAGGAAGACCCTTTCGGCGGGTTCAGCTACGTAGCCCCAAGCAGTTGGTTAGACAACCGGGGATACATGACTGCGAAAGTTTAAGCGCTGTTTTATAGAATGTCCAAGTGCATAACAATATCACTATGACCCTAGTCAGGGCCATGCTGTATGACTGGATCACGCATTACGAACTCACAATGCGAGTTAGCGATACAAACACGGCGTTGACGGGCGTATCAGGGACTGGAACAAAGCGATGGCTACACATCAGGGATTTTGATTTCTAGAGGTTAGAGCGCATTTCGTTTACTTGTACCTAGTTAGAGTACGTTTGTGAGCAGCTACATATAAATTCTTTTGTCGTCTATGTCTTGGTACATGCTTACGAAAGGCAACTTTGGGTGAATTTGGAAATAAACACGTGATAGATGCCACCTAAGCTGTATGCTTAACTCGGCCAGATGATATAACTAAGCAATCGTCACTCTTGTAAGTATACGAGGATACCTACCTACATAGTGCAGATAGGTGTTTGAAGCGATGGATGCAATAGATAGACCCATTGAAAAAATCTGAAATATATCCTGGCGAGCTGCGGAATTTTTGGTTTGCTAGGAATACTTACCTACTTAGAATTACTATGAACGGCAAATGTTATTTTTCTATATGTATGTACTATGTATGCATGCTGTATGACATACCTTAACTCGCACACTGCGGCGAATTCTACATTCATCACCGTCGTATATGTACAGAACGTCTTTCGGCCGACGCGGTTTTTCGCCATTCCGGTTCCGCGCGGACCTCCATACATGAAGTAATTATATACCTAGTTTTTAGATAGGGATCGATGTAAGTCAGAGAGAATATGAGCTTAGTTGTTTGTTTGTCTGTTTGTCTGTTTGGGGGTAAGGTATGCATTTACTTGCTTACTCGTCTTGCCAAGCAATACTTGGGGTTTTGCGCTTCCTACAGCACAAGTACGTTACGTATAGGTGCCCATAACTTACTTACTTAGCTTTGTGAGTACGTATAGATAGATAGAGCACACGGCTAGGTAGGTAGGTAGGTAGGTGGGTAGGTAGGTAGGTGGGTAGGTGGGTAGGTGGGTAGCCTTGTAAGTAGTAGGAAAATGCTGCACATTGTGGGATCAGGGAATGAGAAACATACGCTGTGCAGTAGGGTTTGGTGTAAACTCGTGACTAAATCGCCTGTATGTAAGTTTATTATATCATGGTTAATTTTTTTTTTTCTTTCTTTCTTTCTTTCTTTTTCTACCAACTTAATCCTTACATGTAATTGTGAT
>Ga0247782_1000152_pt1 | contig 88191 bp, 53 predicted proteins | sample UWRJL019104C5_FD_179928 | JGI IMG/M metagenome (GOLD analysis project Ga0247782, IMG submission 179928) | Plant litter microbial communities from Arlington Agricultural Research Station in Wisconsin, United States - UWRJ-L019-104C-5 | ecosystem: Environmental > Terrestrial > Plant litter >... | reverse complement strand
GGGGTTGTTTGAGCTCTTCCTACTCCAAAGTTTCAATATATTTTGTTATTCGCGTTGGTCGGCGGGAGTCTTTCTACTACTTGGAGAGCTGGTCAAGATGAAAATCCCAAACATTCCCTTCTGTGACGCTTGGGCGACGACAAAAGTAAGTACTCGCAAGGGGCTTCAGCAGATCCTGCTTACAAAACCAGACTGCCTACCAGAGGCGAGGGTTCACGCCGCTAAGTGTGACTTGCGAGATCTTGCTCGAAAGCTTTCTCATGATAATCCGAGGATTTTCAGTCTCTTTTCCTGTAAAGGGATAATTGAACAGGTTAACACCACGATTCCCGGAATGCCGGCGTAAGTTACTTTCACCCTTGTGTTCCGCACTCCCCCATCTGTCTTTCTCATCGACTTTAGCAGCTTCCGCAAGGATGAAGGTAGGAAGTATCTCGTAGGAGACAAAAACTGAGCAAAGAACTTATATCGTCACCTGTCGCGTCAGGTTTCAACTTGGTCGACTATGATAGCGTTTCACCCCTATCTGACAACGCCCGTTCGTATCACCGAGAACATCTTCACACCGACACCTAATAGAGTGAGGATATTTGAAAAGGCTTTTTTTTAGCGAGGACGGTCGTTTGGTTACCACATAATTGGTAGAGCCTTGAAGTGGGGCGTTGGGTCGCTTAGTCCCTTGGACCGTTACGGGAGGATCATGGACCATTCCGCAAACTCAGTTAATATAAAATGGCGTCAGACTAGAAAATAAACATCGAAAAGAAGAAGAAAAAAGGAAGTCAAAAAGTGAAGAAGAAAAAGAGGGAAAAAGAACGTACAACACCAGGGATTCGCTGGTCGTCACCGACCCAACTACTAATCTGGCCCTCACCGGCTTATCTATGGGAGAGCGGACGGGATCCCGAGTTCTCCGGTGGGTGTGGTCGTACGTGACAGTTCGTGGTCCTATGTTGGTTTATATGCTCGGTGTTCGTGATTCCTTTTGGGTCGCGTTTAGAGAGCTAAGCCCCGGGAGAGGGGTCACAATCGTGGTAACCCGAAGACGTGGTGCGCTCAGCGGGTAACCTGAGCACAGCTTTTGATTAGGAGATTAGCGGCCTTAGAGGTCTTCTTCCTAGTCTATGTATGATCCTGTCAAGTACGTCGGTTGCGCTGCGAAAGAGGGGTCTAGTCTAGGACCCTTTTAAACTATCGAAGGCGGAGGACCTACTCATGGGCAGGACCTTGATGATTGTCAAGCTGGAGGTAAGTATATCTACCTGCCTGCATACTTGCTGAGACCCAGCAGAAGAAGAAGGCAATGAAAGTGAAAGTAAACTGACAGAGACGTGACAGAATCCCCGAATCCGTGAGTAGCAAAGAGCAACGCTAAGCCCAGAAGAAGTTTAAGGGGAACTGCATAATAAATTAGAGGAGCTAAGTATACTGTGAGATTTTAGTACACATCTAGTCATAGAGAGTCAAACGGAATCTATACCTAGAATCCAACTTAATTATCCAAGAAGCATCTATACAAGAAAACAAGTGAAGTGCTACATTGGTGCAGGTAAGTAACACTCAGCTAATACAGTGCGTAAGGCGGTGGCTTCGTGCTTAGGGCCCCTTCAGTTGTTACCATGTCTCACAAAGTATTATCTTGCTTTTCTAATCACAATTTGTAGGCACCTTTTCTATTCCTTTTCAGTACTCTTATCGAGAACATGACATAATGTTACATAAAACTACCTAGGTTACCAAGGTACTTACTTATTAATCATGCTCTGGCTGCTTAACTTATAATCTATACCGTATCAAAACATTATCACACTGTATTAAATATCATATCCTTCTGGCTCTAGCGTCTTGAAGCACGACACGAAGCGTTGCACTCAACCAATCAGCTAAAAACATGTCTTCGTGGCTCAGTTGGCTAGAGCGTTGGTCTCATATTCTATGATCCAATCCTAGATTGGGTAATCCAAAGGTCGTGAGTTCGAGCCTCACCGAGGACAAATAGTAACTTTTTGCATTTATTTTATTTTATTTTATTTTATGAATTAATACCTCACCTTTTTGATACACCGCTTGATTCTTCTTCCTCTTTCTAAGCCGTAGATATGCCAAAGTATCTCTTCTAGCGCCTTTCATTTACGCGGCCAGGTAGTAGCCACGCGGATCTAACTCAATTACTTAGGTTAGGTAGTCCCTTCCCGAAGAACCTCCCGGTATTCTTGACATCATTTTCCCACTCGACGTCATGCGCAAGAATAACCTCAACCCCCTTCCCCTCCAAGTCCCGAACACGCTCGAGCGTTGCTTCCGCCGCGGCTAGGTCGGCGTGAATACAGCAGACTTTATTGTGGGCATCGTGCCATGTGCCGATGGCCTTTGACTTGTCAAGGATGCGCCGGTCATGGCAAGCGTCGCCGGCCAAGTAGACCCATTTTGTAGTAGTCCGCGCGAGGAGGTTGATGTGTCCCGGCAGATGGCCCGGCGCGTCGACTATGTACAGGCTTCCGTCCCCGAACACGTCCATCACGGCGGGGAGGTTGTCGAGGGGTTTCCATGATCCTTGGAGATTTATAGTTATCGCTGGAGATGATGATCCGACCTGGCTTTCGGGCGGGTTTCCGTCTTTGGGACTGGGACTCGGATCGGGGAGTTCGATGACTTTCAGCCCGCTAAGCAGGTCAGACTCGAAGAATGAGTGGCTCCCTCTCAAGGCTGCGTGTTTGCCTTCGAGGACGTCCAATGTCCCGTGTCCGACGACAAAGGTGCTATTTGGGAAGTCCCGCGGTGTGCCGATATGGTCCCAGTGAACCTGCCACCTCATGTTTGTCTCAGCATTGCAAACTTAGTCAGGTGAAGCCCGCTCGGTTAATTACTAACTCTCTACTCCAAGCAATAAACCTACTATCGTATTATACTTAGGGTGTCTTAGTTTAGCACGAGAGAACTTACGTGCGAATAAATGACAAAATCAATATCATCGGGCCGCAAATCACCATTCGCTAAGCTAGCGACTACGTCCGGAGAGGTATTCATGGGTTGTCGCGTAGCGACGTGTCTCTGGATAGGCTCAGAATACCCCTCGACATTCCGCCGGAGTCCGAGATCGAAAACTATGCGTGTGACTTCGCTTGTGAGAGGGTTCGTGTGTTGGATCAGAAATGAGAGCGACGGAACAGTTTTGCGCGAGCCGGGCGTTGAGGGCGTGATGAAGTGCTCTTCTGGGAGGGTGAAATGCCCTGCGCGTAAAGCGTGCAGCCGGACTGTTGCAAGATTAGTGGTGTCCGAAGTGTTCGAGAATGGAGACGAAGATGACATTGTCTTGCGTAATGTTTTGTCTGTAAGGTGGTGATGATGAAAATATTCACTTTGTGCCTTTTAGTATAAGTTGGGTTGACGGGATTTTCTCTACACTTGTGTATTATCCTATACAACCCCGCCTTCCACAGTTGGAGTTTTACATGAGAGACTCGCCGTCTAGACTACGGCTACTTGTTGTACCTTCTAACTCTTTCATAATTTACTATATAGTGCTCTTATCCTCCTAGACTTAACCACGGATCTTACTATGGCCTTCACCGTTGCCTTTGACACTTGAAATTATAGCACTTTTCATACCATATCGAGTCCTCGCCATATCTATAGAGCATCAGCCACGATTGCTACGTCACCAGCACTGACTACCTCCTTGATCTTTTCTCCAATGTTGCATACCCGATACCAGATATGCAGCGGCACATAACCGCGGGGTTACTCGGTAATTATTAGCCTTATTATCGAACGTGACAGGGTGCCATGATAGCATGTCGTGTTCAGCCTATTATACACCCTTATCACATAGGCCATTGCATATAAGGCGTTGGAATTGTTTAAAGTCACATGAAATTCAACGCCAGATTCAAGTTGTTATTAATAATTGCAGTACAAAATCCCTAGTAAAATAAGGAGACAGTTAATGAAACGATGGCAGCAGACGAGCAGAAGAAACTCAAAGAAGAATTCAACGCCAAGCTAGGTGCAGAAGCCTTCCACAGCGGCTGGGCATCCCTCCTGGACCTAGACCCGGCCTTCTTCTCCGCCAGCCTCTCTCTCGCGAGCGTGCCGCGACAGAAAAGACATCTCTCACCCAAAGACCAATCCTTGATCTCCCTCACCGTCGACTGCGCCGCCACACACCTCTACGCACCGGGGATCCGCGAACATGTGGCAGCCGCGACGCGCGAGGGCGCGAGCAGGGACGAGATACTGGAGGTTATTGAACTGTCCAGCACGTTGGGGATTCATGCTTGTAATATCGGGGTCCCCCTTTTAGTGGAAGTGTTAAAGGAAGAGGGGAAGTTCGAAGAGGATATTACGAGGGAGTTTGATGAGAATCAGGAGAGGTTGAAGGCGGAGTTCACGCAGAAGAGGGGGTATTGGCATACTTTCTGGGAGGACTTCCTGAGGCTGGATCCGGAGTTCTTCGAGGCCTATCTGGGATTCTCGAGCGTGCCGTGGGTTAAGGATATTAGTAGTGCGGGGGAACGGGGTAAAGGGGCGTTGACGCCGAAGGTACTTTAGTGCTTGTACACATCTTGAAGTTATTCCTGCTAACTAATTTACAGATGAAAGAGCTCGTATACTGCGCATTCGACGCGGCATCGACACATCTGTACGTGTCAGGGCTCAAGCTTCATATGAAGAATGCCCTTGGCTACGGCGCCACTCCGCAAGAGATTCTGGAGGTTCTCGAGTTAGCGACATTGTTGAGTCTACATACGGCTCACGTCGCAGCGCCCATCATAGAAGAGTTGACCAAGGCTTCTACTTGAAAGAGTAGTAGATACGAGCAATTGGCACATTGCTATTCTTCCCAGACGCATAGGGCTAGAAACAAGCTCTTTCATTTCCTGTGATCTTAATTTCTAGACACCTAGATCTGATACTTAAAGTCTGGAGCTCTATCAGTATACCCCCCTTCAACCACTACCATCCCTTCACTTGGTGCCCTATTCTTGGATGCCTGACGCCTCTTGTATATCAAACGAACCACCCACCAACCCAGCCAAGCTATGCTCAGAGAACCCAGGGACCAAGCATGACCGAGGGTGAAAGCAGGCCCGGCGCCCGACTGGTAGATCTGTCCCGAGATTACACCGCCAATGTTCGTCAGAGTTAGCAGAATGCCTAAACTCGCAGCGCGTTTCCCATCTGGGGCGCAATTGACCGAAAGCCATGCACTGCAACTCAGAGGAAGACATTGTTCTATTAGCATTGCGTCGTGTTGCGATACTGAAATGCGAAGTATTGCTTACATGTTCCCGCCCGTACATAAAAAGCAGGGGATAGCAATAAGATACGTGGCGAAATACCGCACGCCCGACGGGACATTGCACAGCAAGATCGCGTAGCCAGCTATGCCGAAAGGTGCGCATATTATCAATGGCAGGAAGCGCGCAGCGTACTTGTCGGACAGGATGGCGCCAACAGCGTAGACGATCGCGCCCCAAAGGTTAACGGGGATCACGAGATACTGCGCCTGTACTGTTGAATAGTGAAAGCCGTCTTTAATGATAATGGGTAGGAAGGTGCCGAAACCTGAAGTTTGTTAAGGTCCGTTAGTATTATGCATATTGAAGCACGAGTTCAATGTTACCGCTTAATTACCGTAAAGAATGGTCACGACGGTAATTTGTATGATGCCGTGAGCCCAACTTTTCACGTCCCTGGCGGCTTCTTTGACGTCGTTCCTGGTATAGTGTCCGGTTCCTCCGCTATAAGATTCCATCTCGTCGGCACGGATCCTCATGAGAGTCTTCTGCTCGGCACTCAGGAAATATGCCGTCTCGTAATTCTTGGGGACGAGAATCACGCATAGACCGGCCCAGACTACCGTGATGAGGCCTTCGATAATGTATAGCCTGCGGTGTCCAGTTAGGGGAAATATGTGACGCATGCTACTCTAACGATGCAGAGACGTACCATCGCCATCCAGCCATGTTTGACACACCGTTGAGGTGCAGCACAGCCCATGCCAGAAGCCCACCAAACGCTCCGGAAAGTGCAGACGCGACTAGAACCCATTCATTAGATCGGTTCAATATCCAGTGATATGCTCATATGCTCATGTAAGTTTAAGAACTTACTAAATAGAAACGCGATACGAACACCAAGTTCTTCGCGTTTATACCAATTACACATGAACAGGGTAAGAGAAGGGAAGAGACATCCTTCGAAAAACCCGAGAAGCACTCTCGTGACGACGAGCGGACCGAAGGATTGGATGAACCCTGTTGAGAGACAAACTATTCCTACAAAGAAGCGAATGATAGTAATCAGTGAGTACATGATAAAGAGCGCCTCAGGATCTAATACAGGTAAAAAAAAGCAAAAGGGGGCATGTTGGTTTCTTACTTACCCCAGCAAAACGTGATAACAGGAATGACGCGGTCGAAACGAAGACGCTTAACCAGGATCGATGTAGGGAACTCGGCGAGGATGTAAAAGATGTAGAAGATGGATACTGCGGTCTTCGATCTTCCGTTAACATATCTTCGAACAGTGATCGTCGATATGACAGCGGCGACGTACATTTAATTGAGAGCCCCGAAGATGAATATCCTGCACCATCCCTTGCGTCGCGGCGAATCCGATGTTTCCGCGATCGAGATAACTTATGAGCATAAGAAGCATCATCACCGGCGCGATAAAGCAGTCTAATCTTCGGACGAGCGCCTTCTCTTTGCGTCTCCGGTTGTCGATTGTTTCATCTTGGCTGCCGCGCTCATCTTGGGTGAAGTCGCGGAGCTCGATTTCGAGTTTACTATCTGAATCCTTCCGTGACATGATAGATTGTAAACCTGCTATTGACTGAGGAAATTCCAGAATTTAAATGATTTCTGCTATGGCCTCTCAATAAGCATGGAAATATTAAATGAATGGTTGTGGAAGAACACGAGCAGAGTATAACGAAGGTATAGATAGATGTAGAAATGCGGTCAAATCATATCTTATGTCTACGATAACGAATCTCAACGGATGATATGTATGATACGGGCTGTCTAATCGTATTCAAGAGCAACGCGCCCCCCAAGTCTGCATACACCTTGTCAAGTAGGCCCAGGGGTCAGAGACGTTGTTACGATATTACATACTCACCATACCTATCACCAATCCAGTCCAAACTAGTAATACGAACGCATATGTTCACGTGGTCAGGATATTTCTCATACTTGCCGACTCTGCTCTTCGTTCGAAACAGATATCGAACCTGAGAAAGGATGAAAGAGCCAAACCCGTCGCCCCAGGTGCGCCTATCGCTGTTCTAGATATTACGTAGGTAATTAAGATTTCTACAACCGACCCGATTCGTCACCCTATATCCAAGTTTTGGGGTTCTCTATACTTTCCCCCGAATATCTTGATCCCGGTTCCGTAGCATTCGTTAAATCATGAGCCGAGCGCGAGTGCGGAGTCGGTAGAACTGGATGTAACTATAGCATGACCATGCATTTCGTTGCCCCTCACGGCGCACGAGATTTCTCCCGGGATTTATACTTCATCACCCTTGTCGGGTAGACGAAGACGTATGTTAGTTAACGAGTGACACGACTGCTAGCATCAAAATCCACCTACGTCGGCGTGCTATAGCATATTCGCTACCTACCTACTAAGCTTGAACTTTTATATCCTCTCGTTCCTACCTCATCATTTGACAAGAGTGAACTATACTCAGAGACGCAATACAAATCACGTACTCCCCTTTTCACCACCATCACAATGTCCACAGACCCAAGCCTCGAACCCCTGCACAAGAAGCTGTTCGAAGAAGGTCTCAAAGTCCGCCGCGAAGTCGTAGGCGAATCCTATGTATCGCGGGCTCTCGCCAACGGATCAACGGAATTCTCGCGGCCCGGCCAAGAGCTCGTGACGGAATGGTGTTGGGGGTACGCGTGGACTCGTCCGGGCCTCGACAGGAAGCATCGAAGTCTACTCAACATCGGCATGTTGATGGCGCTGAACCGCGCCCCCGAACTCGCCGTGCATATACGCGGCGCCAGGAACAACGGCCTCTCTGAATTGGAAATTAGAGAGGCTATTCTGCATTGCACGACGTATTGCGGTGTCCCGGCCGGCGTGGACGCAATGAAGACGGCGGAACGCGTCCTTGATGAGATGGCGGAGAAGGGCGAGATGCCGAGGGAGTTGGGAGAGAAGGCGGCGTGAGGTAACTATGCAGTTGCGATCAATCACTGGGTCTTTTCGTGCTACTGCATACAGCAGCCAAAGCAATAGAGAGGATGATCTGAGCTGGCTAGTGTAAGAGCGCGTCTCCTGAGTGTATCAAAGACCGACGGTTCTAGAATGACTCCATCTACGAATAGAGATATAGTTAAAGACGAAAGCATACCTAGGTACTTAAGAAACTCCCTCCAACAAAAGCATAACACTAGCCATTTATTCATACATGGGAACTACCGTAAATGACCCTAATCATAAGCCTACTAATCAGGCAATGCCATATCAATAACAAGCTTCCCACCATGACCCTTATGATACTCCTCAACAAGCTCATTCAACCTCGCCAGCGAGAAAGTCTTCACAACAGCCCTAACGCCATGCGTCGCTGCGAAGTCCAGCATCTCCTTCAGTAACGTATTGCTCCCCACGAGACTGCCCACGACCCGAATATCCCTAAACACGAGATCTCTCGCCGAGACATGAAACCCCTGCTCGGGAAATGAGACAACTACACACCTGCCACGATCCCTGAGGAGCCTGACGCCGTACTCGAACGCCTTCTGACTCTCTGGGAGGATGATGACGGCATCCAGACCCATGTCCCCTTTCTCAGTTTTCCCATCTTCTTCCCCAATCTTCGCAACGACATCGTCTGCGTCCGTGTCCCGGGAATCTACGATCCACGCCCCGGTGTCGAGATCCCGAGATAGTTCCAGGGGAGCGTCGGCGTTATCGACACCGACGACTTTATACCCCATTTTTGTCGCGAACTGCAGACCCAGATGTCCTAGTCCGCCGCCACAGCCTATGATTCCCACGCGGCGTTGACTACTACTTCCGCTGCTGCTGCTGGTGGGGAGGTTGTTGCTGAAGCATCGCTTAAGCGCACCGTAGATAGTTATGCCCGCGCACATCAACACGGCCGTTTCCACAGCCGACAGGGAATCCGGGATGCGCGCCACCTGCCGCACGTCCACGACGGCGTATTCGCGGAACCCTCCATCGATGCTGATGCCGTGGTTCAGCGCGTGCGGGCAGTAGACGGAGTAACCAGGCGGATCGGCCGAAGGGTCTTCGTCCGTCGGACCCGACGCGCATTCGGAGCATTTCCCGCAGGGGTGAAATGAGCGTCCGGGAACGCCGACTCTGTCGCCTACGCGGAAGGGGAATGAAGATTCAGATTCGGAGCCTGGGGCGATAGTAGGAGGCAATCCGACGACTGTGCCCGCGAATTCATGACAGCCGACGTGTGGAAGTGAGAGTGGATTCGGTAGCATTTTCCCAGCGGCCAGGACCGCGTCCGTGTGGCAGTATGATGCTGCATCCACTTTGATGAGGATATCGTAGGGTGAAGTTATGGCTGGGAGAGGCACGGAGCGCAGGACGTAGGGCGCGTTGAAGGCGTCCAGTAATTGCGCTTTCATGGACGGTGGTAAGCCGCCTGGACGGTATGCTGCCATTTTGTTTTCCTCTTTTTCTTAGCTACTCTGTATTGTGTCACTTGGTGTTTGTCTAAAAATTAGGATCTTTGTTCCTTATTGACCGTGTAGGAGAGCTTGAAAAAGACTGCATACTCTCGTCCTCCTTGTCGCGCTGAGAAAGCTTCTTACTTACTCGTCACGGCCCCCCGACAAGCTTCCCCTTGTGCTATGATGCGTTTTCGTGAGGGGCAACTAGATAGTAGCACTAGTTCAACCGGGGAGGGTTACATATCTGCCGGCATTTGGCGTTCCCCTCCCTCCATGTTTGTTTTTTGCCTGTATTATGGGCATCGCTGCCCGAACTTTGGTTCGCCGTATGCCTAGACGAAGTTATCATGTCACGATGCATAGGCCCTCCCAGCGCTGAATTGAGCACATGCAAGCTGAATATCGATTACTTGTGTACACACTAAGCAGCACAGAGTGTCAGATTACCATAATTGACTTCCATATATCATATCACGCTATTTTCATTCGGCTCAAAGTAAGTTTCGTCTTAACAGAGCTGACCTTCTCAAGATTTGAGCATTGTGAGATCCGGACTCAACGTCATCACTCGGCTATCTCACACAAATAAACACCAAACCAGCCTACTTACCGTAGCAATTCAAAATAACCTTAACATTGCCCCAAATATGTCAGATACCGCCAAAGAACCAGTCTACGTAACCGTCTCAGCGCTCGACGCAGGACACATTACCTTGCCAGACTACCTCTTCGTCACGGGGGCAGATCCAGAAGCGCGGACGACGGTTCCTTCCCTTGCATTCCTTATCCAGCATCCTTCTTCGCCAATACTCCGCAGTGATAGTAATGTAACGAACCTAGTCTTCGACCTAGGCGTGAAGCGCGATTTGACTGGCTACACTCTCACGCAGCAAGAACACGTAGCGGAGCGTCAGCCGATTATTACGGATCTTGACTGCGCTGCGAGTTTACGTTGGGGCAAAAACGCAAGCAAAACCGACGAAGAAGATAGTGGGAAAAAGGAGCTTCTATTAGACCCGGAGAAAGACATAGACTACGTGATCCTAAGCCACGTACACTGGGACCACATCGGCACGCCATCCGATTTCCTCAACTCGACTTTCGTCGTCGGGTCGGGTACGTTGGACCTGTTGAAGAATGGCGCTGGACCTCTGTATCCGGCCGAGTTATTCCACGGCGATGAACTACCTTTTTCGCGGACTGTTGAGCTGCCTCCCGCGCCGGCTCCTACTTCTCACGATGGCGGTCATAGTCATAGTCACGGTCACGAACACGGCTCTAGTCACAATACTGCACCAATCCACACCTTCCCCCTCCCTGCCGCAACAGCAACCCTCCCGCCCTCATCCCAGAACTGGAAGTGGAAACCCTTCCACTCCTTCCCGCGCACCCTCGATTTCTTCGGGGACTCCAGCGTCCTGATAATCGACTCACCGGGCCATATATTCGGCCACGTGAACTTACTCCTACGTACCGGACCCAGCAAATATGTATATCTTGGAGGCGACTGCTGTCACGATCCGAGGATTCTGGCGGGAGAGAAAGAGATTGCGGAATATGATGATGGGAAAGGCGGGAAGAGGAGTGTGCATGTTGATACGGAACTTGCGAAACGGACGCTGGTGGAGATTGAGGGGGGTGTTAGGGGGCTGAGAGAGGGTGGGGGGAATGAAGCGGGAGTTGACGTCGAGTTTGTGCTTGCCCATGATGCGGGGTGGAGGGAACGGAATCCTGAAAGATTCTGGCCTGGGAAGCTGTAGGGTTTGACTACCTATGAATCGTACTGTTGGGGTAGGTAGGGTAGGAGTATAGAGGAAAGGAGGTAGATCGGTGGTAACTGGAGGTGTTAGGTGGTAAGTCGCTGCGAGCATATGCCCCGGATATCTTGGTAGCAGCTATAGGATATAAAGTTATTGCCGATCTATAGTCTTGCTTGCTCGGTTCACATTATCGTCCTTCCCCAGGACAAACGCGGCCGCACCGTACGACATGACCGTGGGGGGTGTGTGCCTCAGCTGCAAGCCAAGGAGCGGCAGTTGAGGTGTGGAAGGTCATCAATATCCGGTAACGGGAGTCGCAATGAAATTATTCCATGTTGTATCGAGAGCCTTACCTGGACATTCCGGATGTTTTGCTTGAAAGTATAGGTAGGTAGTTGATGTTGCGGGGAAGTTTGGGATTGGGGTAGTAGGAAATTGAAGTGTACGGGATTGGAAGTCTTGTTAATATTGGTCGAATTGTCATTTTGCACGGTGAACAGCATGTATATTCCGAATGACCTTTTTGAACTGTTATAAAACACATCGTCAAATCGATCGCAAGTGAATCAGGCGTAGAGTTATTCTCGGACTATTATTATCACTTTAAAGAGTCTTGTCAAGCTCATCCTTCACATCAACCTGCCATTACTCCTAAACTATTCGTGCGTAGTAAGGAAGAAGCGTAAATCAAACGAACCCCCATAATCATGGCGTCTTCACCCAAAGATAAAGTAGCCTTCATCGGTAAGCCATCCCTAATTACATCTTATATCAAGACTGGCGACTAACCTAGGTGTCTTCAGGGCTGGGGGTGATGGGCTATCCCATGGCCAAGAACCTCCTCAAGGGCCTCGGACCGGAGAAGACGCTTCTGATATGCGACGTGAACAGCGAAGCGTTAGAGAGATTTAAGAAAGAGGCGCAACTTAGCGAAGCAGCAGCAAAGGTCGAGATCGTCGAGAACGGACGTGAGGCGGTAAAAGAAGCTGTAAGGAACAAGAATCTTAATTCGATAGTCTTTAGCATGACTTATATCCCACTCACTTACTTACTTACTTACACATATAAATATCTATCTGTAGGACATGGTCATAACAATGCTTCCTGGGACCCCGGCCGTGAAAGCCGTCTACGAAGACGAGGAAACAGGAATCTTTGCTGGCGCTCTCGATTACTACGCAAAATCGCCGCCAGGGAAGCCATTAGAAAAAGTAGTGATGGAATGCGGGACAATAGACACGGAAACGATCTCCGCCGTCAACGAGGGCGCCAAGAAAGTGAATTCCAACAAGGGGGGCGTCATCAACCTCGTCTTCGTCGACGCTCCCGTATCGGGAGGTCCCATGGGCGCGGAAGCAGGGACCTTAACCTTCATGGTCGGCTGCCTCCCTTCTGTATCATCAACCATCTTCCCCCTCGTGAAATCTTACCTAAAATACATGGGCAACGAAGAGGGCATATACCTCTGCGGCGACGTGGGGGCCGGGACGAAATTCAAAGTCATCAACAATTACCTCAGCGCCATAACCTCTCTTGCCGCCTCGGAAGCCTTAAACATTGGCGTTAAAGCAGGGCTAGACGTAAAATTGTTGACGGATGTGATCAATGCGAGCGGGGGACAGTGCTGGGTCACGAGCAAAAGTAACCCTGTCCCCGGGGTGCAGGAGAATGTTCCTAGTAGTAGGAATTATGAAGGCGGGTTCAGGATCGAACTCTGTGCCAAGGTATTAGGTATGGGGAGTAAGTTGGCGGAACAAGTCGGCGCGAGGACGGTCCTAGATACCCCGACCCTGGAGGCGTTTAGGGAGGCCATGGGGGATGAGCGGTATAAGGGGAAGGACGCTAGGGTTGTTTACAAGTGGTTGAATGAGAGTGATAGATAGGCTGTAATAACGGCGTGACGCATGAGAGGTTGCAGCCATCAGAAGATAATAAAGGTTACATTATTTTTTAAGTACGGCCTGAACTGGCTGTCAGTCTCCGGAGAAACCAATCCAGAAACAAAGTAATCCCCAGGAGCACGAATACGCCCGCTCGTTTTCTCTATGTCTAGGTATCTATATGTATCTGTAGCCTGTACATACATACCTACCTACGCATCGGTCTCGTCATCGCGAATAGCAGTCTCGCGCCTATTCCCATTCCTGTTCCCATTTTTAGGCGCTTTCTCACTAGTCTCAGGCAAGAACCTCGTTGAGACCGTAAACCCAGCCGCGAGGACCACCATAACGAGCCATACAAAATAGCCCCAGAGGAATTGATTTCCTACGCCTACCGCAAACAAGCTAGCGAATAAAGCGGGCGAGAAGGACCTCAGCCCACTGATCAGCGTCAGCGCGAGGGCATTCAACATGCCCAATGTCTCCGCCGAAGGCGAAACATCATTGAGCGCGAGCTGCATAGCCGTAAACGACATGCTTACGCCAGGAAAAATAATCAGTAAAATCGGCCCGGTAATGAAGAACGCGACTCTGCTCCCCGGCGTGCCTATTCGCAATATCATGTTCAGGACTGGCATCATGGCCATGGTTATGGGATAAGCGATCCCGCAGACGCGCACCACGCCGTTGGTGCCGATGCGGTGTTGCAAGGGAGGGAAGAAGACGAGGACCCAGATCGCTTGCGATAAGCCCGTTAAGCACAGGAATAAGGATATTTGAAGGGGTGTCAGACCCAGTCCGCCGAGAGGTATGCCAGTTGCCCAGTACACGGGTATGATGGCAGTATACGCGAACGCGAGAAGCATTACGTGCCCGTAGTTATAGAGCACGATCCCTACACCTGGCGCTTTCAGGAGCTCTAGCGTTGAGCTTGGAGCCGGCTTATTGTTGCGAGCTTGTGCAGACTCGCTGTCACCGTGCTTGGAAGAATCTTTATGCAACGTCTCCTCAATGAATAGAGCGCTCGTGAGAAAAGCCGTCAGACCAATAACACCCACCACAATACTCGACAGCGCATACGGATACGTCTCGAAAAAGGGCAATCCCTTAAAAACGCCCGGATACTGGCCTGCGGGATCGGCAAGCGCGCCACCAATCAAGGGGCCGATGAAAATGCCCAAGTTTCCCGCGAACGCGAACCACGAGAACGCCCTAGCCTGCGTCTCTTTGGTGCTGTGTTCCGAGATCATCGCCCTGATCGTCACGATGGTGCCTGCGAAGACGCCCGCGAGACACCGGAAGAGGATCATCTGCCATATGCTCTTCGCCAGCCCGAACAGAGAGGTCGAGATCGCTACGCCTAGGAGGGAGACGACGAGGACGGGCTTGCGACCCACACGGTCAGCGGCTCGTCCCCATGCCACCATGACCACCATCTGGGTTAGTGAGAATAGGGATTCGATTAGCCCCGAGTAGAATCCCATGTCTGCTTCGTCCAGGTCTCCGTTTTCTCGAACCATTTGGTTGATGTAAGGAAAGATAGAGAAGAAGGCCACGGGCTCGATTAGACGCGCGTAGCATAGTAGGAATATCTGGAATTTGGGAAGAGGCTTGTTCTGGTTTTGGCCTTGGCTTTGGTCTTCTGATTCTGAGGCTGAGTTGTTGACGATTGCTTTGGCGTCTTCTGGATCCCCGGCTGATGTTACTAGGGCTGTTGATGAGGCGAGAAGGGGTGTTGTCTCGCTCGCGCTAATGATGCCGTCTTCCTCGTCACGCGTTGGGGATGTGCCGGAGCCGCTCTGCGAACGGCTGGCCGCCATTGCGAAGGATTGATGAACTGGACGAGACTGCTAATATTAGGACTTGTAGCGACGAAATACAGCTAATGCTTCAACCTCGCATTCCGTATCTCAACATACATACAGATCTGTAGGTAATGATGATAAAAGAGAGGTGAGTGAGAACGAGTTTTATCGATGGCGGGTTGCAAGGATGTGACTAAGATTACCTGAATCGAGATAAGGCAGAGGGCTCCGTTACGTATTTACAGTGTCTTACAGATGTATTGTTAACCTAAGTTCTCAGGCAGTCGTTCGAAACGTAAGCGTTATAGAAAGGAAATTTCCCATGAACCCCTCTATATATGTAGACTATAGTCTTCACGTATATCTCGTATAAGCCTTTCCGTAGAAAGAATTAATACCGAGTGGTATATCATTGGTCCCCCTGATGACAGTGATACATAAAAGTTATCGGCCCCGCAGTGGACTTCTCTATAGCGCCCGGGGTGTTACAACGCTTGTAGTGCTTGATATAGAGCCTCAAGTCACAATTCTTAAAAAGTATCTGAGAAATGCTTGATAAGAATTGGTTATGCCTTCATATTGCTTGCACCAGATAAGTACCTAGATTTACGATTTAAACTAGAAAGCAACATCTGGGGCGGGGAACTACCTAACCGTGTAGTATTACGCTCCCTTCATACACCTAGGTAAGCTTCCGACTATGCAAACCGAAGCCCAGGTTCAGGACCCTTGCCAAGGAGCCCCTACATGAACTCCATTCTCTGTGGACTCCTTCTGTAAGCAGGCGGTAGCTAGACACGTTATCACCGTACAGAATGGGATTAGTTTATCCGTGATCCATGTGATAAGCTTCGAGTTACACTAAACTTGAGATGGCTCGTGAGGCGCCGGTGAGTCACCGGTGCATCTGACTGGGTTAGCCAATTATCAAATGCTGGCATTATTTATCTAGATATCACCTTGGCCTCGTTACAGTATTTGCAGATCATATATTGAACTTGTTTGACGAGAACGCAAATTCTAACCAAAGTGGCCACGTAATTGTACCTGATATTGTCCAGTCGTGGCATCGTGCCTTAGGAGATCTTGCTGGTGACCCGGACCTAACGCTTACACAGAACGCTGTATGATGTACATAGTTGCCCTTTCATCTACACTCGATTGGGTATTCATCTGCTGCGATTGCTAAGCCATCGCTTCATGAAGAACTCGCGCACCTTATACCGCCGCAGTAAGGACGAGGGGTCTTCATCTTCTATGGGAGGGGGTATATCAACGTAGACAATGACCATCGTCTTCAGCGCATGACTTTGGACACGGTTGACGGAATGAAGCCAATGCCAGGACCTCTTTTGGGGTGTATGACCATGAGCTTTCCAGTAGGGGTCCGTGTACGCTGGTAGAACAATAACCGCGAATTCAGCATGCGAGAAAACAGGTCCACCAACGTACAGCAACCAGTCAACCCCAAATTTGATACCCGACCGGGGAACCCAGCCCAGTGATCGGAAATGGTGATAGACAGCATACTGCACAAGGAACGGATCATCCGGCTGCAATGTTGTCAAGCCATGCGGCAAAGACAGCCGTCGCAGTTTATTGAACAGTTCTCCACTCGCCATCGGTTTCCCGATTGTGGGATCTATGACGGATAAGCTACCCAGAGCAAAGACAAGATAGAAAGCTTCTTCAGGGCTCAGTTGAAGGTGCTCTCTGTCTACCATTTCTAACTTCTCTGCGCTCTCTACCGCAGAGGAAGTATCCGGCGTTCGAGTTGGAGATATTTCTACAGATTCTGGTAGTGTAGCCACACTTGTCGGGCCCCCATTAGTGGCTCGGCCGTTTAGCAATGAACCTAGATGGGGACTTGGAGGATCTGACAGCTCGTATGTGGCAGACTCCACATTGGGAGAAAATCGTACGCTCTTTCTCCGCTTGGGAGTTATTGAGACAATATTCGGGCTTGGCTCAGAAGCCATGGCTGGAGATTTAGGGGGCGTTGGCGGATGGCCATTCAGAGATGGGAAAGGTACCGCCCCGTTCTCATTAGCTTGATCACGATCCACTTCTGGTTCAGACACAGTGGGCATAGATAGGCTTGTAGGTGATGATTGACTCCCAGGGGGAGTCATTGGGGGTTGAGAAGTAATATCATCGTTAGAGCTATTGGTAGTTGCATGTCCGTTGGACAACTCAGTCAACGATAACAACCGCAAAAGATCTTGCGGCGAGTTTGGCAAGGCAAGAAGCTCTTTAGGGCCGACCGGGGCGACAAAAGCTTCTGCGAGTCGAGTTCTCAGGATAGCTTCCTGTTCTTTCCTTGCACGATCCCACTTCATCATTTTGCGCTCTTCGCGTCTTTTTGCCGTCACCAATTCGGCAACCTTCCTTTCACCCTGACCCTGCCGACTCAGTTCTCGCTTCAACCAGTTTGGTTCACTTCGACTGTAGCTGCCCTTGCCAAAGAACCCTTGTTCCCACAGAGCTCTGATGGACTTCGGATCTCGGACATGAACGGAACGCGTCTCTGGCGACCATCGGCCTTGGTGGATTACCGATGGCTCGGCTGGGGGAGGGAATAAAACTTGGTTCGTCCACGCCCAGAGCACATGAAAAAGTGACAATGGATTGTTGGGGTAGAAGCTAGGCAATGGGAAGGTGCGAATAGGAGCAGGCAACGCGTAAATTTGGTGAAGAGGTACCTTCGGTTTGGTAGCCGAGGACTTTGCCTGCTTTGTCCCTTTGGGTTTCTCCGACTCAGGTTGCGAGGCGATGGGCGCGCCAGGCGCGGTTTTCTCATCGTTTGCCATAACTGCTGTGCCTCATTTCTATACCTGTAATAACCAATCAGCTAACGTCTATGAAAGTTGTTTCAAGTTCCAGGTCAACATGATTGGGTGTAAAATTGATCGCTCAGATACCGTTGTAGTCTATATTTGGACACTCATCGAGGGTATCTATGAAATACATCTCTAAGTTCCGAATAAATTCTGTCATCAACGCGATGGGAGATCTCCAGCATGATGCGTGAGGTCGGAATTCTACCAAAGAGAAAAGTACTTACCGTCTATAGGTAGCGAAATGGTCTCCGACAAAGAACGCACCAGCGCGTCGCAGCAAACGAGGGATATGATGTGTTTTGAATGAGAAGATAGAGATAAGGTGGCCTGGTGGTGGCAGGCAAGTGGCACGGTGTTCACATGTTTCCAATGTAAACGGTGGGAGTTGAACTGCTTGTTCCCATTGTCTTTTGTAGAAGAGAAAGGGAACAGATTGAGATCAAGAAAGAAGAAATTGTAGGTTGGAAAAAGTTTGCAAGTGGTTAGGAGTAGTGAGTGGACCAGGTATTGGACAAACCGGTGGAGAGCTCTCCAAAGCTCCAAGTCTTTTTCATGTGGGAAAACTTCGGCGTCCTGTTCGCAGTTGGGCTCCCACTACTGCTGTAGATGTGGGGCAATTTCTGTCCCCGTAACGAGCACATGTTCCTAGCATAAAAGCCTATCAGTGGCGTTACTGCTGTGCCATCACTATAAGTCGTAGTACCTAGCCTAACCCTAGATTACAGGTATTTTTTCCCGCAGTCAATGGCAAGCTTGAACGGCGCAAGCTTTGAAGATGGCACTGTTGAATGCTTAAGTATATATGCCTGTTATCCTGACTCCCTTTGTTATCTAGCCGGATTTCGGTTCTCGGACGGCTTCCCGCCCTCATCACTTGCGACGCAAAATGGGGTTTCTCACTTCGCTTTGCTTCAAGTATTGCGGTAGGAACTCGAAGCTCTGTGGGTCCCTGATGGTCATTTGGTTTTCGCTATCCTACCTACCTACTATCTACCTACATACATAGATAGGCATACATAAGCAGGTGCTAATAATCATGGGGACCGCACTATCTGTTTGCCGCATGCAGCCGGGATAAAAAAAAAAATGACGATGTGCTGTCCAATGTTTTGTTCACCGTGTCAACCGCATTCTCTGTTCGGAAGTTCCAATAAACTTACTGGCGTCTCACAAACTTTCCTCATTGCCTTCCATTGTTTATATTGGCTACCAATTCAAGTGACGGACTCGATAACCACTGCAGGCTGTCTATTGCAACACCTTTTGGCCAGCTCAGGAATATCATAAAAGATATCTAGGGCGTTTCTGACCTAAGGCAAAGGGCATTCGTGACATTTACCGACACTCTGGTGCTCATTTACCTAGCCATTACTTAATTGGTTCTTCAATTCCTAAACCTACATAGGTTCTTTGCTTGCCTACTTTGCCCTAATTGTCCCCTGTCTCCTAAAGCTTTGCACAATGCTCCAATGCATACAATAATTTACGGATTGGCCTGTGCTGGCTTGGGCTGGGGCTGTTTTATCATATCAGTCCAGGCCTTGGGTACTTACAAGCTGTAAGTATCCCTCACAATTGACTTTCGTTTGCACAATTCGCCATCGATCAAAATGCCATGCGGCACTGTACATGTATCTAACTAAACTGTCCACTTGCCACCAGTTTTCGACACTACTCTTCCGTGCCCCAGAAGCCTGTCTCGCCAACTCTACCGAAAGATGAAGTTCCTCATATCACCATCATCCGACCGGCCAAGGGCCTTGAGCCCGGCCTCTACGAGTGTCTGGCCTCCGTGTTCCATCAGGACTACCCCCGCGATAAGTTGACTATCTACTTGTGTGTCGAGTCCAAGCAAGACCCGGCCTACCCGATCCTTTGCCAATTGGTGTCCGACTTCCCGGATTTCGATGCCAGAGTCTTTGTCGAGACAGAAGATCCGCATCTCCGCCATGCCACCGACATCGGCCCAAATCCCAAAATCAGAAATCTAAGCAGAGCGTACAGGGAGGCGAAAGGGGACATCATCTGGCCGATAGACTGTAATATCTGGATCGCTAAAGACGTTGCCGGTCGCATGGTCGACAGACTTTGTGGATTTCGGTCGGGCGGGAGGAGGACGACACCGTACAAGTTCGTTCACCACTTACCCTTGGTCGTGGACACTGTAACATCCATGAGTCATATCAATACAGAAGGCCAGGCGCTCCTGTCCAACTCGATGGTGACGGGTGGGTCGGGAATGGGGGATGTAGGTGTCCCCTCATCGATTCTGTCGCGGTCTTGGGAACATGGTGGCGGTAGGCTGGAAGAGATGTTCATGGCGACAACGCACGCCAAGTTCTACTGTGCCATCAACACCGCCGCCGTTGCCCCTTGCATTGTAGGCAAGAGCAACATGTTCCGCAAATCTCATCTCGACGAAGCCACCGATCCTGCATACAACCCCCTATCAACCGGAACCTCGGTGACCCTGCCCAAGGGCATCGACCACTTTTCATCGTACATGTGCGAGGACCACGTCATTGGAGAGCTTCTATGGCGGATGAAGCTCCCCGGTTTCAAGAGACACGGCCTGGTATACGGCGACCTAGCCATCCAACCTATGGCCGGCATGTCCATCCGAGCCTATGCTTCCCGCAGAGTCCGCTGGCTTCGCGCCCGCAAATGGACCGTGCTGTTGGCAACATTGGTCGAACATGGCATAGAAAGTCTCGTGTGCTGCTTCTACCTATCCTTCGGCCTCACCACTCTACCCTGGACCCGCGAGGTGCTCGGTCTCCCAGGTACATGGACGGCCCTCGGGTGGTGCTGGCTCACCGGCGTCATGCTATGGATGCTCGTCGACAGGGCCGTGTTCAAGCTATTACACGCCGGACATAGTATATCCGTAGACGAGGATACGCCGACGTTCGCCCGGGGCGCTAGCCGTGGCGGCGCCGAGAAGCGTCAGTTTGGCGAGTGGCTACTGGCATGGCTCGGGCGCGAGTTCCTCGCTTTCCCAATCTGGCTCTGGGCCGTCTTCCTCGGTACCGGCGTTAATTGGCGCGGGAGACAGTTCCGCGTTCGCTCGGATATGACAGTTATTGCTATTGATGAAGATACCCAAGAGACGAAGACGAGAGGGAAAAACATCAGATCTAACAATGCGAGAAGAATAAGTGGAGAATTCGCGGGCGTATCGGATGGTTACGTGGGAGGAACGCATGGAAGCAAGATGGATTAAGCTCGCCTTGCATAAAGTACCTATCCTGACCTAATGATACCCCGGATACACATAGAGAGACAGATAGATACACGTGAATACCTACATAAGTTACGTTATATAATTAAATTATAATAGAAAGAAATCGTTATCAACAATACCCAAAGTCAGGTAGAGCAAAGCAAAGACAAAATAGAATGGTGCGATAAAAATCCAGCACCATGCCTTACTGCTTCATAAGCGGAATACCACACCCAACACCAGACAGGCAGGCTGCAGGCAGACATCCCTTGCTTCATTCAAGGCTTGTCCGAGGTCGTTACATAAGAGGTAGGAGGCATGCAACACGAGATCACAAGATACATAAAAGCGTACGTCCTACTTAGGCTGGTTAGGCAGGACAAGCAATTAGCTATTTACTTAAACTTTGGTCAATCACTCAATTAGTCAGGCATTTAGGAATAAGGTTTAAATAATAATTACATTCTCATTGATGGATATAAACACATCTACATAGAAAATAGACAAGAGAGATCAACTCCCTAAGTATGTATGTATATCTTGTCGTGTGATAAGTAAAGGTAATAAGAATAAGTATAAGTGTAAGAACAAGAATAAAGAAAGATCCAAACGAGTGGCTTGACGGATAGATGGCCATACATAATCCATCAGTTTCCTGTCCTGTCCTGTCCTGCCTATCCAGGCACGCAAGTAGACAGGCGTGATGATACAGGTATTTCTATGCTCATAGTATGGCCCGGGTATTGTATCGCATAGAATCGTATCGCATGGTATATAGTATAGTTCGGCATAACACGGTAAAACATCACCATCATTATAGTGCTGTATTCGTATAACTTAGTATCGCATTGCAGTGTACTACATTGTATAGTACGGCATAACACGATATGGTATCGTTATGGCATGGTATGGTATATAGCAGCAGCAAGATATGCAAACATGAATGTATATCGAGGCAGGGGGCCCCCAAACCAACGCGGGTAACAAATGTGGATTTTTTGAACTTTGGATGATATAAACAGCTTGCAGTGTTTCAAAAGGGTGGGCAAAAGACAAGAAGGTAGATATCTCGCGGGAAGAGGAACCCGGCCACCCATCCATTCATTCATTCATGTACTAATAGACCAAGTGAATGAGCCTGCCCGACAACAAATATCCCAGTTGGGTGTCTATACCATCCCATATAGCGCTAACAGTCGTGAAAGAGATAACTAAACAATGAAGCAGGGGTAGCGGCAGGGCTTGGAGGTATGTGAAGCATGTGGCGAGGCAAGAACGAATAAAAATGTTGTACTGTATAGGGGTATCCGGGGAAAGCGAACAATAACTCGAAAGAGCAAGAAATCCACGCCGTGTATGAGGGCCCTGTAGCTTTTTATACCCATATGCAAAATTCCCGACCGTTATCCATATGCGCGTATCGCGTATAAATCATCATCTGCTCTCCATGAGTGTCAAATCTCCCGGCTTTGGCTCATGAAATTCTTGGCTAACTCATCGCCTCCTTTCTGCGCGGTGTCCATCCAGTGCAAAGCAACACACATGAGTCCTGCGTCACTTCTGACGTCGCTACCGATGCCGGGGTCCTGGCTACCTCCCATGGTCGGCATGGATGAGCCCGTGCCAGGTCTTGCACGATCGCCTTGGTGCCTCGCGCTGCTTCCGGGACGAGTGCCCGAGGTTTCCATAACGGACATCTTGTTGAAAACATCGCGCGGCTTGGACAACGGCAGGATCGTTCGGGCTACCAGCTCGGGGTTATATAGCTGGAGTAGACCGAGTTCACGCTGCGCTGTAGCGTTGCCCTCCTTGGCCGCAATCGTCAACATCCTAGCTGCATCCTGCAACGAGCGCATCGCGAAGGACGGCTCCGGTAGTCCGCTAACATTATGAATGTTACTGGACGACTTGCGTGAAGTGGCCACTATGCCATCCGCAACTTGGACCATGGTGGAAACGACTTCCCGTTTCAGAAGCAATGCCGCGACCACCGTATCGAAGTACGCATCGTTCCGGTCCAGTTCGAGAACGGAAGAAGGTACAAACGAGCTAATAAACTGGAGGTCGCGAAACAAAGTCTTGGGACGGATATCGGCGTCACGCAGGAGAGACTTGAGCACTTTCTGCAAGGCTTCTTGGTGGCCTTTGTTACCGGGAGCAATCGATCGTGTTTCAACGTCCGAGGTACTCCGTAGGTGAAGGCCTGATGAGCTGGAGCCGTGCTGAGCATTGGGTCGCCGTTCCTTTTCAGCCTGCTCTTGCTTGCCGGCCCCGCCTTGGTCGTCGTTTGGAGCCCCTTGAGTTCGTGTGACCAAACGTGAGCGGCGACTGCCCGGAGAAAGGGAGGCACTGATGAGCTGTTCTAATTCGTACAGGATGTTGAGTTTAGTATACGGGTTAGGGTGGACAGAGAACATTCTCAAGAGCCGCTGGTACGCCTTCTTGTAGGGAAATGTGCTCGTGTCTTTCAAGACAGATGATGGGAGATGTGCGGACGGCTTCTCGTTCGTGGCTGGGACGGCATAATTTCTTGTAGGCGGGCTATCGTGCTTCTGCTGGTTCTGACTTTGGGACTCACCAGTCTCCCGCAAGTTGGCAGAGCTTTTCTTTTTCTCGAGTCCGCGCTGCTTCGTATGTCCGTTGCTTGTATCTGAGTCCATCGAGCTTCGTTGCACAGCATCATCCTCAGTGGAACGGAGCTCTATACATTGCTGGCCTAAGTCATTGAACCAGATGTCCGTTTCCGAACCATAGGCATAAAGGAAGTTTCCTAGATCAGATAGCAGCAGACTAAGCACAGTCTGCCGAAGATCTAATAGGAAGCGTTGTTTCTCATCAGAAAGGCGCTGCTGCTGGACGGTTTCGGACGAAGCGGTGGTGTCGGGCTGCGTTAAAGAAGCAGTCGAGGGCAGAGATTGTTGATATGGGTGCGAGAATAGCCCAGAGACAGTGCCCCTACTTCCAGTAGGAGATTGCGCTCGAGAAGTGGCTGAGCTACTGGCCGATATTGTTGAGTTGAAGGGCGAGAAGAACGTGGTCGCCGAATCGATAGATGGTGGGGAATGGCCATAGTATTCGCGACTGTCCATGTCATATGCCGCTGTGCTCGCCCGCGACAGGCTGTGACGGCCTGAGTCAATCGACATCGTACTCCTGTTGTGCATGGAAATGTTGCGCAAAACCGAGCTAGGCCGATTCGATGGAGGTGTCCACCTGCGGTTGTACTCGCTGCTGATGATACTCATGGCGTCGTCGCCCCCGTAGTTACTCTCGCGATCCCGGCCCCGGCGAGGGCCGTCAAAGGTTCTCCGATCTCGCATGTATAGAGCACTCGACCAAAGAACGGGATTCGCCGTCACACTCTCACCGACCAGTCTGCCCACACAGTTGTCGATCTCACAGCACAGACGATGAATCCGCTCTTCGCCAACACACACATTGTTCACATGTGCCTGTTGCAGCCATTTGTTTGTCTTCTCAACTTGATCATCGGTAAGCTTATTAGGTCCTCCTTGATCCTCCCTGGCAGCGAGTAGGCCCAACATTTGCGACTCGGCTTTGTGGACGAAGCTCAGTGTCGGGTTACGCGCCAGCTGCGCACGGCTCTCTTGGAAGGAGCCTGGCATTCGGGGGACGCCCATAATCTTCAATGCGCTGCAAAGTGTGCGGGCGTGCACATAAACATCGGAATTGCGTACCTCAGTAACGTACCACATCTTGTCCCTGAGGGCCCTTAGACGCCTCATCATAGTATCAATCAAGCCCTCGTGTCTTTCTTGGCTTTGCTTTAGCCAAATGAGCCAGGCATCGTACTCTTCAATTGCCGAGGCTGAGTTGCGGAGTGAATCCCGAGGGCCGCGCGAGAAGATATTCAGCAAGGACGCAAACCCATTTTTCCGAAGCGACGGCGAAGCGAGAGTATTCAGTATCTGGAGCGTCTTCCAGTACATATGGGCGGACACAAAGTCTGACTGAATCCGCGACTGAGATGAGGCAGCTGCCAGCATCGTAGTGAGTACTGATTCGGAAGAGTTTACGTTCTCTTCTCTCTTGCGGTATGGGTTCCGGCTACCCATGCTCTTTTCTGGCGTGATGATCTTGTTTTTCGACCGATATTTCTTAAGTCTGGAGGCCCGGTTGCTAAACGTGGTATGTTTGTCGCCGCCTTCGAGACTCTGAGGGATCTCAAAGTCTTCCACAAGGCGCAGGATGGAATTGCGTAGCTGGAGGTAGTCTTTGCTCAACTCGGACCTCTGCTCGGGCTCCTCGTCATCGCTGGTTGCGGAAGAAGTCTCTTCATCATCATCTTCATCAGGATCATACGTCATCTGCAAAGAAAGCCTCTCCCCGTCTGCCGAGACAAATAGAACTGCCCAGCGTTCGGCGCATGGATGGCACAAACCAGCAACGGCGTCACTACCAAGGACCTGGGTCATTTCTCGCATAGCCATGCGGAGTTTGAAGCTATCATCTTCGTAACTATTCGGCGGCCTCGTGGGTGCTTCCGAAAAAGGAGGAGAATATCTCTGGGGAGTACCCAAGGACTGACTATCCAGCAGGGGCTCGTAAGACGTTGTTTCACTGCGTACGGGTGAGACGCTCATGCCAAGGATGGAGGAGGTATCCATATCTCTCCTCGATGTCGCTACGGATATGGGTTGTGAAATGGCAGAGAATCCGGAAATAGATGGCGCTGCGGATCGAGCGCTGCTCGAATGTGCAGATTGGGGACGCCGATCCGGGAACAAGGCATTGACCAGCGTGAGAAGATCAGCCGGACTGACGACCAAATAGGGATGCACCTCTGCTGTCTCTCGCAGGGACGTAACAGATCTGGCCGGAAGTAACCTCGCCGTCTTCTGGTTCCTGGACGGCTTGAAACGACCTACGATGTTCTCAATGTGCTTTTTTATCTTCAAAGGAGTAGACACAGGCTGACCCAAATGATGGGGCACCAGCATATCATTGACCAGATCCCGGGCTTTGAGAGCGACATTCTTGAGGATCCTCTGGCAACCATATTCAGTAATGTTGTATTCAGCCATCATTCCAAAGTTCTCCGGGTGTATCAGAACGGCTGTCAACCAGTTGGAAAATATCCATCTGTATACGAACCAATTTCTCGTGGAGTCAACCTTGGAAGGGGCAATGTTTTGCAGATGACGGAGGATCTCATTGCCCAGTTCTAACACGCCTTCGGGTATACCAGTGCCATCTTCATCATCTAGGATCGCGAAAAGTTCGTCCAGGACTTGATCGTAGAACTCCTCCATCCTGATGGAATCTTTAGTGGTCCAATCTCCAATATCATGGAATCTGTTTCCTTGGGGATCGTCGGCTCTGTCAAGCAGGAAAGCTCCTTCTTTCAACACTTTCATAATAAACCATTCCATATTGGCCCGCCCGGACCAATCCCGCATGGCAGACCAAACGTTCACAATAGCCACAAGGACATTTTCGTATTCGACAGGGGCGGCTTGAATCAGACGCGAGCAGGCGGTGGCCCATACCTGCGTTCTTCTCCTGTCCTCGGCACTGTCTGGTCCTGCAGAGTTGGCAAAACAGGTATATATAAGAGCGGACAAAGGGTCGTGTCGCTGGAAAGAAAGAAGCCTCTCCACGGCGCTGGCCGAGTTCTTGTTTGCGGCGCTCGGACCTCCACGCCCACTGGATTGCGGGTTTCCAAACGGCAGAACAGATTCTATCGGATCCAATCCAACATGAAATACAGTGAGTGCCTGTAATTCAGATACGCTCAGGGCACAGAGCCGAGAAGCTAAATAATCAGGATTCGTCCGGATCTGAGCTAAAAAGTTCAGTATTGTGTCTCTGGATTCGGTGGAAAGTTCGGCGAGGAAAGGAGTAACCGGACTGCCGCTGATGCTGCCAGCAACACTAGGCGGGTTGTCCAATGTCTCAGAAGACGCCATTCCCATATGGAGAGGGTCCATATCCGGCTCCAAAAGCGCAAAACGGCGGGTAGCCTCACAGCTATTACGAACGTCCTGAACGGCATCATAGACCTTAGCAAACATATGAGTGTCCCCCGACCGAAAAAGATCCGCGAGACTCCTTTGGGTAGTCTCGCCACAGCGGGTAAGACGTGAAGATAGAGCGGTAGAAATCAGACTCCTTTGAAGCCGGATGCGCGTGGTAGCGCGCTTGCGCTCTTGGTACTTAGAGAGCCGAACCAAATGAGCCAGCTCTTGGAGAGTAGTCCCCTCATCTTCGACAGTTACGTAGTTATTGGTATACAGGGAAACATCGGCCAACAGAGGCCGGAGAAATGCGCGTGAAGGCGCATCTTCAGCGGGAGTAGAATCTGACATGTCTAAAGAAACGAGTGGCGTGTTAGAGGGCAGCTTGGGACTTGGTTGGGCCGAAGCCTGGGCCACCAGAGGCTTCTTGGACACACTCGTGTCAGGCTCCTTCTTGGGAGCATTCTCGTCGCTGGATCTTTCGTCATTGCGTAAGGCCTGAGTCGGACTATTAGCTTCTGGAGGCGGTGCGGAATGTACAGGACTTCGTGATCGATGGCGATGTGGTCGCGATGTGACAACGAGAGCGTCGGGGGACGGGGATGGGGATCGTGATGGATTCGTAGGGTCCGGGTTCGGCGATTCGGCTATAATGCGGCGCACCGACATATTAGCAAGCAGCTAGCTAGACGACTCGTTATTGCGTGCGTATAGACTCACGAAGAGGCGGATGAACGCAGACCGGGGATGAGTGTGAGCGCTGCATGGAAATCATGATGAGTCCATATGAAGAAACCGGGCGAGCCAGCAACTGTAGAGCAGCACCCAGAACAGAAAGAACTAATAGTGGGCAAGCTTGCTTGCTAAGTGAGCGTTGCGACCACCAACAACCTTCTTAGGGTCGTGAATTCGGCATATGTAGCTGGAGGGCAAAGCCTACTCCAGCCTCGGATTTTTCAAAGTGAAAGTGAAGACCAAGTCTGGACAATAGGTAGTATGTATACCACAAAGGTATAAGTTGGGGACGCAGTGGGGATGGTTAGCTGGTAGAGCTATACCCCAGCAATAGAAGGTTAAGGTATGGTAGATAAGTAAGGGGGGTATCGAAACGCAGGAATAGAAGCCGGTCAGGCGGGATAGCCGTTTTAGCTCATTTTCAAGTAATGGTGGCGTCGGGAGTTGGTAGAGAGGACTGGTAATGGAAAACGTATAAGCAGGTGTCGTTGGGGAGGGGTGGTTGGCGGACGTGGTTGGTGATGGTGCCCAAATCCTGATCGCCCTCTTTTCTACTATGTAATGTACTGTTTTCTTTCTTTTCCCACGTTTCTGGTGGAATGCGATCTCAACGCGCAAACGCTGACGGTTCTCCACCGACTTCGAAACCGGAGAGGAAGAGTAACTAGGAATAGTAGAAAAAGTCAAGAAAAGAGAAAGATGCGACCTGTACGAAAGAAAAATAGAAGAAACAGACGGTCATGGAAAAAGAAGACTACCTATCTATCTATCTTGGGTACAACATACAGCATACAGAATACAGCATACAGCATACAGCATGCATACCTTGCTGTTGCGTATGACCCCTGTCGTGGCCAACAGACTTGTCACAGCCAATCATTGCCGAGCACACACCATCGGACCAGGATGCTGGCTGCAATAGAAGTTGGGCTCTATTGATGTCGTTCGCTGTCCCTCGCTGTCGTTCGTGAGCTGGTTTTGCGACTTGGGGACTAGTCTAGTTTCTTTGTCTGGGAGAAAATGTCGAGGTCGAAATCTGGTTGAACAACAGAAAGAGAGGTTGGAGCGAGTTGGTGGACAACAAAATCACCAACGCTGACCCAGCTATCCTGTTAACAACCAGCCAACCAGCCATTCGAACAACGTGAGGTAACATACGCACGCATAGGTAGACCAAGTAGTACCTCCCTCCCTCACACCTTCCTCATACTTGCTAATATCCTACCATCATGTATCTAGTATGCAGCGTGCCTTCTAATTCATAGATCGAGCAACTAATAAAAGCTAAGAGCACACTTTCTTTAACTTAAGATTCCTGCCCGATGGTGATAGTTGTTACCACCTACTAGGTAGTAGGTGCGATTGTCATTAACAGCACAATGCCGCAAGTGCCACTGCCTAAGGTGAAGCTACCAGTGTTATCAAGTTTCTTTCCAGGCGCACAGATCTGTACTGCTATAGACGAGAGGGCTGGCTTAGGTATCCATTGAGCACAGCATACCTAGCACACTAGTGCCTATACCTAGCGCTGTATTTACATCAACTATAGGGGCCGCCCGACAACGTGGAAAAGAGCAAGGCAATCAATCAAGGACAGCAACTCCATGTCTACTTACAACAAATTCTGCCATATTTTACAACTGTACTCGATTGACAACGCTCTGGTCGGAAAGGCGGTTTCAAGAGCATGTCATTCCAAATTTGTCTCTACCTCTTTACCCTATCACGTCTTGTTCAGAACTCTCCTATTGACAAGGCACAGAGGATGAAGGGGGTCAGCGAGGAAGCGAGGAGAGAGTATCGGACACAGGACCAAAGGTGTTAGCCGGTAGGTAGGGGAAGGTACCTTCCCACCACCACTACCACTGCCACCATCATTCCTGCTTCTTCTACATCTGTACCGACCTACCCAACCTAGTAGACTAAGTTAGGTTCCTACCTATGTAGGTAGAGTCTTTCACTTCTCATGTGCTCTTCGGCAGCTGAAGTCAGATGCACAGCCTTCTCTGAAGATGGATGTCGTCTAATAGGAAGAAGACGAAGGCTCGCTCTGCTTCAACCTTCCTCATTTACTCACCATCACATAAACTATCACAGCCAAAATGCCATTAGCAAGACACGGCGCGGGATGAGACGAGCGTAAAAAAAGGCGGACCGCCTGCCTGCTGAGTTGGCCATGCATTGTGCATATCACCAGTCTATTTTCTATCCCCTTCTCTTCACGTCTGGTCTTGTCCGGGTCTTACGTCTCGCAGTTTTCTTCCAGCAAAACGAAACAAGCCCAGTCAGAAACGGTCAAAAGCCCAAGGCGCCAAGTTCCACAGGCGGCTGAATGTGTAATATTCCTAACTGGACTGGTTGATGAGTTCGATGGGTCACCGTACTTCCAGTTACTGTGAGAATTAGCCCTAACGACTGATTTCAGTCGGAGTGAGCAGTAAAATAGTTATTTTTACCCACTGGAAAAGCCCGTTTTCAGTTCCAAAATCTGGTTCGGGTCCTGGCAATGGTCTTTTGCGCAGGCCCACGACCCGTAACAGGAGAAGTCGCGACAAGAGGAGTCCGATGCATCCCGCCCATCCAGCCCCATCCAATTGACGACGTCCACGCGCCAGAGCGTCTTGAACCGCTCCTCTTTTTTCTTGCCAACGCATCGAAATGGCCACCTGCAAGCCTGCAAAGTTGCAAAGCTCTCTGCAAACTAACCTTGTCCACGTCCCCCATCTGCAGCTCTCTGCCTTCTCTGTTCTCTCTCGAATCCGTACTTTTGCCCTTTTACCTTTTTTTTTTTTTTTTTTTTTTTTTTTTTTTTTTTTTTTTTTTTTTTCTTTTTTTTTTTTTTTTTTTTTTTTCTTCGGTTTTGGATTTTCTGTTTTTAATTGTTTTGCCCCTCACTGTGAGCTAGGGATCCTGGCCACCCTGTCGCCCATTTGCCGTATCTTTTCCCATTTTTCCCACTCATTGGGTTTTGCCGCTCTGAGAGTGCATGGTTATGATGCATGGTGCATGACGAGGAGCTGGATGAGCAAGACGGTGTAGCAGAGGGTAAGGTGAAGTCAACTAGAAGCTCTGAAAATATCCGCAATCGTCCAAGCTGGCCAATCCGCGTCTACCCGTCCACCTGCCCACTCTAACTACTCCGGAAACCCTCGTGGTTACGATTCCTCCACTCTCAATTGCCCCTTTTTTTCAGCCTTGTACAAGTCTCAACGCTGCACGTCAGGTACCTAGTCTGTGGAGTCTCCGTGTCGTCGGTTCTTCCAGACCATAATCCGGGGACAGCCCAGGGTCAACCAGCTACCATGGCAGCTGCAATGACACGAGTAGATCCGAATATGCAATTTGACGGGAATGATGACCGTCATTCCGCTGAAGACACTCACGCAACCTCTCGCTCACGGGCCAGTAAGCTGCTGGCAGTAGATTCACGAATACGACGGCCATGTACCTTTAACACAATTCCTACGGTGGAATGTTGAGATGATAGCGGTGGTAATACGAAATGCACGCCAATAGATCTAAAAGGAATGCACAGAGCTCGGCGTCCCAGATCTTTCGTCCCTGTGCGACTCATCTCCGGCGTAATAAACTGTCCACCGCATCTGTGTGAAATGGCAGCCCTCTCCCGTGTTACAGCGAACGCAGACGTTTCCATGTCGCTACCCGCTGTCAAGACAGTTCAGTTGACCTAGAATGGCCTGCCAGGATGACAAATCCAGACGTTGCGTACCAACCACTGACAGCATACATTCATACATAGCATAACACCACCGAGTCTGAGACATGCTGATATGACCAGACCAGTGAAATGCCATGGGGCGCGTGCCAGATATAGGTAGGTAATAAGACGTGGACGTGTTATGTCCCGTGATTGACACGTCGGGCCCTCTTTCTTACTGTTAAGGCCGTTCGGTACCTTACCTTGGCTGCCTTTGGGGACACCGCATCATTTATTCGGCGGCATCTGCGAGTATTTTGGTTAGGCACCCAATCAAGTAGGCATAGGCCAGCTTCAGATAAGGGTAGACTAGCGATACCTTACCTTACCTTTTACCAAGCTGTGCGCGCGTCGCGTCATGGTTGGGCACAGGGCCACGGCGAGCCGAGCGAAGCAAGCAAAGGGAACCGGAATTGATGCAATAAGCAAAGTAGCTTATCGGATACTGTCTGTATGTATTTCGCACATGATGCCGATGCCTCGGCACAATGCAAGCACAGCAGGGCAGTACAGCCCCCAAACGCATCCCATCATATCCCATCTTATGCTGTAGGCGTCTTACCTTACCTTACCTTACCTAGCCCAGCCTAGCCCAGCCCAGCCCAGCTAGAAGCGCAGATAGAGAGGCAAGGAAAAAAATTCGCTTGCGCAGGTACGGCCTGACTGGGTAGGTAGGTAAGTACCTAGGTAACTGACCTTGTCCTTGTTGGATGCGATGGTATAAGTGGCCCGCCTGCCTTATCTGCCTACGTCGACGGTTAGCGTTGCGTAACGACTGCCCGCCCTCCTCGGCTATTCATCTTTAGATCATCACCATAATGTGGAACAGAGAAAATAGACACATCCCAACCTGATGGCTGAAGAATCCGTACATTCACTGGATCATTTGGGCTGTCTGTCTAAGTGAACGAGCTACCCACCCATTCTACACCTCAGAACATGGCGCCAAGACGAATTCCTTTTTCTGGTCTACTCTGTACAACATCTCACGGATCTTATTTGTTCTTTCCTGTAGGGATGTAGAACAAGATGACCTTCTTCTCATCTCCCTCGTTATATCCCTTATCTACTCTGTAATAACCGCGTCGCTCAAGCTGAATGATGTCGTCCTTCTTCAAGTTCGTGACGCCCTCGTCGCACCATGCCTCCTCCATCGTGGCAGTAACGGGGTTCAAGAACTTCTCGAGGTCATCGTCTTCCTCGAGCTTGTCCTTGGTGATCAGGTAATCGAAATCCCAGAGCTCGGCATCGATGAGCTTCTGTCCTTGCGTAGATAGCCACGTGACTTTCTTGTCCGTAGAGCGCACGTCACCCTGAAGATGCAACTCGGCGGTGAGCCCGGTGATTGGGTCGCTGCCGGCGATGTCTCTGACGAGTGCGTTGCCCCACTGCATTAAAGTAATTTCCTCCCCATCTTTGAAGGTCTTGGCATCAGCCTGGTCTATGATAAGCTCCTGACTGAAGGCGACCTTCTTCGTGCCAACGGCTGGGTTCTTGGGGTGCAGCGGCTTGTCTTCGGCCCTGGGCTCGGCAGGGGCGCCTTCTCCCTTGACAGTTACCTTGACGCTGTCCTTCTTGGAGATGGCGGTGTGTCGGGGTGCAATGGGATCGATCTCTTTCTTGTTGGCGGCCCAGAAACTAGACCAGTCCATGGTCACGACGTTTCGCGATGGGCCCTGCTTGAGGATGAAATCGCGGAGGGCCGGGATGGTCATGCCACGTCTCCGGACGCCGCGGATAGTGGGCATGCGAGGATCGTCCCAGCCCCAGACCCTGCCACTGTCGACCAGCTTGGCGAGTTTTCGCTTCGACAAGAAGGTCCGGATAAAGTTCATGCGGGAGAAGTCCCACATGTAGACTTGGCGGAGCTTGAGCGTGTCCAAAAACCATTGGAACTGGGGGTTGCGGTCTGTGTACTCAGTTGATCTGAGAGCATGGGTAACGCCCTCGAGGCTGTCGACAACCGGGCAGGCCAGGTCATATGTGGGGTACATCTTCCATTTGGTTCCCGTTCGGTGGTGGGGGTCGTTGGGATTGCATCGGTAGATGACAGGGTCCCGCATCGCCTTGTTGGGGTTGTCAACACTGATCTTGGCTCTGATGCAGTTCTTTAGGCCTTCCTCAGTTGCGTTCCTCATCTCGTCAAAGATACGCAGGTTCTCCTCGACGGTTCTGTCCCTCCGCTTCGATGCAATGCCCTTTCCTCTCTCGTCGCGCATAGTCTCAACATCGGTATCATCAGCGTATGCATGGCCCTCCTTGATCAGTTTTAAGCATGTGTCGTAAAGGTGGTCGAAATAATCAGATGTATAAGTGACAACATCGGGTTTGACACCCATCAAGGCCAAGTCTTCAATGATAGCATCCTGGAACTCCTCCTTCTCTTTGCTTGGATTTGTGTCGTCGAGTCGTAGACGAAGCTTGCCATCGTAGGCTTGGTGCGCAAAGTAGTCGCTTAGCAGGGCTGCTTTTGCATGTCCAATATGGAGGTAGCCCCTGACGACCAATTAATATCCGGCCACTTCCAAACTATTGGTCTGGGAGTAGGACTTACGAAGGTTCAGGCAGGAATCGACAGACAACACCCTTGTCAGTCTCCTGCAGAGCTAAGTTGTAGCTTCCACCGGCACGGCTGGCAGCCTGAACCTTAGCTTTGCGAACGGAGTCGGCGGCCTTCACTTCGGTCTGGATCTCAGGGTGAGTTTGCTCGACGAAGATGAACCATCGATAAAGGTTGGGATAAGACCCCTTGCGAACAAACGATACGGCTACTCTATTGCTCTTGATTGCAACCCAAATCTTGGCATCAAATTCGCTCAGCGTGTATCCCGAGAGGTATGTGCGAAGAGTTAAATGCTTCTCTAGCCGGATGAGATGTGGCTCGATAGACTTAAAGTCGCCGCCAAGCGACTCGGAGATGGCTACAAGCTCATCTACCTTCATCTTGACTTTGAGATGCAAATTATAAGAACAGTCGACAAATCAGAAGAGCTACACAAGGTATAGGAATATTGCACACAAAAGACTAGAAACCCCCGAGTTTGGCGTAATCGGCAACTTTGACTCAGCTTCGTGAGTCAAGTAGCTGGAATAGAAGATGCCCGTCCGGGAGATGTTTGTGGCGGGGTCAAAAATGCATTGGACAGTCGCAACGATCGTGGCGGGGTTGTCCCTCTGTCAGTCGGAGCTGACCAGGGGGAGCTCACTGATAAGATAAGTCTTGCCGGGCTGATAAGATAATTGAAATTGCAGCCTGGGATTTTAGGTGTCAACTATTTTCTCAAAGTTCAGTCCAGGGTGCTCCACCCGGCGCCAGCCTAATGATTCTTCTATCAGTCCCTGAAACTTCGTGACGCTGGGAACTTCACAAATCTCTGTCAGCTCACGCCTACCATGGCTACAACGAACCAATGCATCGCCTCATTGGCGAGGCTGAGCCTATCATCGGGGCTCAGACCGACAATTACATCGGTACACAATTCAATGGGCCCGTCAATCTCTCAGGTGCAATGGAGGAGCGTAAGCGGCATGGGTCAGAGAGCGCGTGCGAAGCAAAAGGAATTGGCAAAGGCGAAGAAGCGGAAAGGCAGGCATAAGGAATACAAATATGCAGCACCGAGTATCGAAGAACAGTACTCCTTATGTGATGCTATGCGGTACGTTCGGCCGGTTCTCCTCCCATTCTACTTAGTTAGAGATGGCCAGTCCAGCTGATGGGATGGTTTACAATACAGATATCTGCGAGCGGCAGAAGTGGGTCGTCCCTTGTCATCCGCCACATACGAACTTGCCCTTAAAGTCAGGACGACCAAGAACGCTCCAGTTCTGCGCGACCGCATACGTTTCCCCTACCCTGTCAAGAATGATACGAAGATCGCAGTCATCTGCAAGGAGGACAGCGGTGTGATAAACGAGGCGCGCAGTGCCGGCGCCGTGGCTTTCGGCGAGGAGACTCTTTTCGAGATGATTCGGTCGAACCCGAACAAGCTGCCCTTCAACCGCCTCATCTGCCACATCGACTCCGAACCGGCGCTGAAGAAGGCCAATCTTGGCCGCATCCTCGGTCCCAAGGGCCTGATGCCCTCCATCAAGACTAACACCATCACCAAGAGCGTCGTCTCCATGATGCACGAGATGGTCGGCGCCGAGAGCTACAGAGAGAAGATTGGCGTCATTCGCATCCCCATCGGCAACATCCAGTTCACGCCCAGGATGCTGGCCGAGAACATCAAGACGCTGGTCAAGTCGGTCAAGAACAATATCCAGCTCTTGGAGGATAAGGTCAACAAGAACATGGTCGAGGTGGTTTTATCGTCCACGAGCGGGCCTGGTTTCCCCTTGAATGGCGACTTTGCCTCTACAAACCCCGAGTTAACGCCCGCCCACTTGAGCACGGCTATGTAAATAAGTTTTTGTATCATTATAAAGTGCAGTAGAACACTGTACAAAGGGTGTATGATAATTTAGCCATATCATTTATTATTCTTATTTTTGAATCTATTCTACAGATGTTCGGGGTATCTTCATCGCAAGGTTCGTCATAAATAGTTTTGACCATGATAAGTACCAATGGCAAAGTTACGGCTTTTCGTAAACCAAGCTTTTAGCTGCTTTTCAATGCTTTGACAGCTTCAACCTGGGCATCCAGGGTGGAGTATATGCCCATAAGCTTGAGTAGTTTCGTTCTTCCCGGAACGCCAGCTTTCTTGACTTCCTTCAAGGCGGTACTCAGATCCAATAGGAGAGTATTCCGACACCGAGTCATCCTCTCCTCCAACTTGCGTACCAATGGTGTCTCCCTGCCAATTTCGTCGGCCAGTTCGTCTAAGAGAACATAATCGTTCGCCAACTGTGCCAGCTTCGATGCGCTACTACCCACCAAACCCTCAGGCTGGTGTTCATCCTCGGTCTCTTCGTCCTCATCACTCTCACCACTACCACCAACATTCCCCATACTCCCCACAGCCAACCGACCTTCAAGAGCAAATATCCTCTCATCGAGCTCAAGCATTTTCCGTCCTATCTCGATATGCACCCTCACATCCCCCAACTCCTTACTCAACCCTTTAACCTCGGCCCCTCTCTCGCGGACCCTCGTCCTAACTTCCTCTACAGCGCGGCGGAAACCAAGCAAAGCGACCCGGACGTCCTCGACACGGTCCTCACCGCCTTGTAACTCGTCCCCTAGGCCCAGAAAGCTAGCATAGTTCGCGTTGACGAGTTCTAGCAGCTCAGACCCGATGGCAGCGCTCCGCTCGCGCAGGTCGGAGCGCAGGTCCTCGAGGGTTTGATGCCGGTGAGGTAAGGAAGAGAGGTATGTCGCTGCGTCGAATTCGGGCGCGAGGAAGTCTGATCGTGGAAGAGCTGCGGGAAAGGGAAGAGGTGTGTCGTCGTCGTCTTCGATGTCTGAGCCAGCTGATGCTGATGCTGGTGGAGAAGATGATGGGGAGGAGGCTAGGGTGAAGGAACGGGAGCTTATGGGCCGGTTGGGCGTTGGCACAGCGAGGTCGGGTGGACGTGCCATGTTGGTGTTGGCGTTTTGTTGGCTAGTGTGTGAGAGCCTTAGTAGTGTATAGGTAGGTAGGAGGCGTCTTCAGCGTCGATAGGTATTCGGATAGTAAAGCACCGACTAGGTAGCAGGGCGAATGCGCCGCCAGCTACCTAGCTTGCTAGGCTAAACTCCTTCAATTGTTGGGTACGTATGGCTTGGAGCTGCACTCCCAAGGCAGGTAGTTATATCCAGTCAGGGTGAGTCAATTATGCGCAGTCGCCCGTTTCTTGTCGACAACTCAGCTGGGTTTCTTTGCGCACTTGGAGTAACAGAGTATATGCTCGCTCTGGTAAGACCGCTATCTACGGCTTCATCAATTATTTCCATTTCTGAGGGGGGTCTACCTAGCGTACAGTACAGATGTAGAACACAGTAATGTACAGTATCGATACACCGTCTACGTTTCTGCCAAGACTGTAGGCAGAGTTAATGCCTCGTGGCAGCTGGCATGCTCGGTTTCCGCACATTAAGCCCGACATGAACTAGAAGCCGAGACCGGCGTGTATGTATTTACGTACGTACCTTCCTCTGCCGGCCCTGTCCGAATCCCACATGCGGAAACCTTGATGTGATTTATGGATGCCTTCAAAGATTTCTTAATGAACTAGGCAAACTAACAACCAGAACCACCCTATCCAGGCAACTCAACCTAAAAACATTATAAAGATAAAACTCTTCCTCATCAGTTGTTAAAACAACTCATTATCGATTCACATCACTGTGAACTTCAAGCCAAGTCGGGCCTGCAAAGGTTAACCTACTGAAGAAAACGAAGTCGGACCACCGCCTAGCCGGCCGGGCGTAGTCACAGCTAAGGTGGACAGGGAACAGAACAAGCCATTGGTTATCTTCTGTTCAACCGTTCGCATAGTTGCCCACATAGCCCCCCAAATCCCCTGGTTTTGCCCTAGTCTAGTACCTGGGTACGACCCTCCGGTTGGTCGGTAGAGGGCAACAGGCACATCATCGGTTTCGGTCTGGTTCAAGTTAGGTCTGGCGCATATGACCGAGACTTCGCTTGCACGGTTGATTGATTTTAAAAATGGGACCTGGCATAATCTTATCAATCTGATCAGTTGATTAATTAATCAATCAATCTTCGTATCCGTCTGGGTCCTCTTAACTAATCCCCTCACATATCCCACATCACGTCCCTCCGACTTGCATGCGAGCCTCGTCTCATGCAAGCCGGCCTGCTTTCTTTTCGCTTTTCTTTCTTTTCTCCCATCGGATCCCTCTAATCTGATTTGGCATTTGGAGTCGCAATTCACTCACTCTGCTCGCCCAGCCCCATCTAGTCTTGCTGCGTCACGCAATAGAGTCGGTTCACTCGCCGCATGCCGGAGTTATTGGTACGGATTGGCCAGGGATTGACTTCCGCATATGTCCCTTTCTGGCTCATGGTATAAACAGGAGCGGTAACAGATATTTCTTTGCTATCTAGGTCACTTCAGATTGTCAGAATCCCAATCTTTCAATTCTGTTCTGCTTTACAAACGTGGCCTTCGTAGCCTGGAATTCTGGATCCTTGACCTTACCAATACCGTGACACTGGGTCCTTGATTGAAGGGCCGAATATCGCCCCTCTCGAATTCTGAATTTGCACTTTTTTCGACTTCTCGCTCTTATTGAGTGAAAAGTTTCGCGCTCCCCCTCTACTATCAGCAAGGCAGAGGCATACCAACATTTGCAACGCCTCAGGTTCAGCACACACGCTATTGTTGTTAGACCTGGACTACCGCGGTCGTATACACCAAAGGGCCTTACCCTTGTGGGGCTTGCAAGTTATTGTTCACGGCAAAAATTGAGCATGGCATCCCTTGCCGCCGCATCCCCGACGGTCGCTTCAAGGCCAGTCCGAAATAACCTTACCATAGTGCCTCCATCGGAAGTCTCCCCTCCTTCGGAAGCATCCCCCTTATCTACTATATCTACACCGTCATCATCTGCACCTCAGCTAGCTATCAAGCCTTCAAGTGCAGCACCCCAAACAAGCTCCATGGCTGCCACAAATATGATTCTTCCTAAAGCCTCCATTACCAGTAAGCAATGGGTGATTCCGCCGCGACCGAAGCCTGGCCGGAAGCCCGCCACCGATACACCGCCTACCAAACGGAAGGCTCAGAATAGGGCTGCTCAGAGGGCTTTCCGGGAGAGGAGAGCCGCTCGTGTAGGGGAATTGGAGGAAGAACTTGAAGAGCAGCGCGAGGAGCATGAGCGTGTGCAACATCAACTGCGCCATCAAATACAGGGACTACACGCAGAAGTCGAATCTCTCCGAAGCCAATGTCTTGCATTGGGGGGGACGCTGGAGCGAGAACGTGCCGAACGCCGGGCCATGGGCAACGAGCTAGAGTCTCTACGGCATAGAATGCGTAACGAGGCAGCTAGCATCCCCTCGAAAAATGGAAGCTTTACATCGCAGACCGTACAAGTTCAAAGTATGTCCAGTCGGCACCATCTCCCTAGGGGAAGTCTCGCGAGCAATCCGCCGGAACACCGCAATTCTACACCAAGCTTCTCTATCTCGCAAATAATATCCCCTCTAGACTCATCTTCATCAGGCCGTCCACAGGCGTCAACAGATGCTACCGGCTGTGGCAACTGCAGCGCTACGGGCCCTTGCGCCTGCGTGGATGAGGTTTTGGCAAACACAACGGTTGATTGTGGGAAATGCACCTTGGGCACAAGTTGTGAATGTCTCGAGGCCGCACTGAACGGCTCTACAGCCACATCTGAGACAGAACTGAAGCGAAAGCCATCTTCATCAGCCCTAGAGTCTGAGGAGAAGCGGCAAAAGGCAGATTCATATCCCAATGAGATTGACTTCACTGCCATGTTCTCTTCCAAAAAGAAGACGTCCGTCGTAGCACCCGCTCCTCCCCCAGATCCTCTTCCCGCCCCACAGCTATCCCTTCAGCCACGCGAGCCATGTGGCTTCTGTACGGAGAGCAGTTATTGCCTTTGCGCTGCCGAAGCGGCTGAAGCGGCTGCAGGGCAGACCCTTGCACCCATGGGCCAGCAAGTTCAGACGCCACCTCCAGATAATGACTCGGGGCCTTCACCCATAGAAGTCACTTCAACGGGTGCTATCAAATTGCCCAGTCTCAGCTCTCTTAACCGAGGCTCGTTCCAGACCACGCGCAAGCCCAGCGGTTGTGGTGCAAATAGTCCAGGGACATGCGCCCAATGTCTAAGAGATCCCAAATCCGGTCTCTTCTGCAGGAGCTTGGCCGCAAAGGTCGCCCGCGAATCTGGAAGCACCAGTGGAGGGTGCTGTGGTGGCTCAGGCGGTTCGGGCGGATGCTGCAAGTCAGGTAACACGTCTACACAAGACACATCATCTCCCAACGGCGTTAGCCTGTCTTGTGCAGCGACTTATCAAACGCTATCCAGTCACCCCGGCTTTGAGCAGGCGACTGACGAAATTGAAACGTGGCTGCCGAAGCTCAAAGCTGTACCAAAACCGGCTAACGCATTTGGTCGTACGGCTATGGATGTCGAGACAGCGAGCATAATGAGCGTCCTAAAGGAATTCGATGTTCGCTTTGGGAGAAACAAATGAGCAGGTCTAGCGGCGTCGATCATCCAATACGGGGTGGCACCGATGAGGGGCCGGACGTGTTTGTCTACGCTCTCCGAGCGGCGCCGCAGGCGAACGAGCAAGGGGATGAGCAGCTGGAAGCTCATGGTGGGGTTTTAGAGTCTAAAGTTCTGAACCAACTCCTAGGTTACATATCGTTCTTAAGCTTGCTACCTTGGATTCTCAGGGTCATCAGCAGGTCGCCTAGCTCAATACTGGCACGTATATGCAGCGTATTACTACAGGGTGCGGCTTACGCTGAGCACTACCCACTAACCCCGCTACCGGCTCCGTGCCGCACACGTTGCATTAAGCCCCGACACTTGTATTCCGGTTGGAAAGGATTTTATATCTTGCAGGCTTGATTAAAACTCGATATAACGCCAGCCACGGGGCCCCTCTACGGCCCCTGTGACGCTTGCAATGCGTCTATCACTACGTCATCGTCTGAGGAGTCGCTATGTTTCGTGGAAGCTGCTACAGCGAAGCAACATGGCAGAATCAATGGCTATGAATGTTATCATCACCTACTCGCCCACCTGACAGGTGTGGTCCCATTGTCCATGAAAGCGACGTCGAAAATGCTGATGACGGTGACCATCTACTCGGCCCAGCGCGTTTACAAACACTTTAGAGATGCTGGAGGTACACCCACCGCAAATGTTTATCTGTTCCGGCCGGTCGTTATGTACTCAAATATACGACAGGTGTAATCCCATTTGAAAACATCTTCAGAGCGTACCGGATTGGAAGCTTCTCCGACTTGATAGCAAAGCACCACAAGTTAAAAGCCAACAACGCAAGAGTATCCGCAGAGTCTTGGACATGCGAGCTTTGCTTGATAGACGTGCTCCAGTTTGATGAGCAATTCAGGGAAAGGGCCAGTAAGATATGGAGCCATGAGCATCCGGAAACCTTTAAAGTACTCAAGGCTTCAGAGTTCCGACGAATGTAGCCGCGAGGAGGTAATAGCCATTCTACGGTTTTTGATGCCGGCGGTGCTCTACCGGTAGACTGGTGATGATGAGGGGAAGACCCCAATAATGCCTGCCTGGAAGCGCTGTTCGGAATACATTCTGCGGGGACGTGATATCAGATCGTTCGACGATGCTGACTTCAACAAGGATAAGGTCGCTAGGCCGGTGATGCATCTTCTATGTCGGTACCACATAATGGCAATCCGTGTTCCGGGTATGGTTTGAAGTCCTTCCTATCATGATACAAAAGTACATGATGCACCTTAGATACTGTGATGGCATGGGAGACCCTGCCGACTCGGTGATAGCCTCACTTCGGCCTATAGTAGCAACGTTACCTGCACTTTGTATACTGTTCTGGCCTCTCTTTCCACAACAACGTTACGTCATCATACCCATCCCTATTCCCTCGGTTGATAACAATTGTGCGGCCGCTCGATAGTATACCTAGCCTTGGCGTAGGACGGTCGTGGGAAAGACATACCTATGTCAACATAAGTCTGCTTAAGCTTGCCAGGTTAGCTAATAGAAAAGTACCCGTCTGTTGCCGGCAACTGCCCTGGTTCTATTTTAGGAGCCACGTGATCGGTAAGCCAGCTAGGTAGGTTAGAGGAGACGCGTAATAAGTTCGCCAAGAAAAAAGACTTGGCCCATTTTTATCGTCAGTGCACTCACTCACTCACTTACACTTTGTTACAGAGTTCTTGGCATCTATAGCCTTGCTCCTTGCTCTTTCGAAACCGAAAAAGCAAAATCACATATCGTGAAGGATGTGATAGTGATATGTGACATGATAAGCACAAATGCAGACGTTAGAAACCTGACATACGATGCGGCTCCAAGGAGTAAGAGCCCAATTCTAGTCCAGCCTAGTTCCCTTTGTAGGCTACTTGTCTATTGTATCTCCGGGGAGAAGAGAAGTACCTAACATCGTGACTCTCCCGCGGAGAACAGAACAGGCTATGATGACGATAAATGGGTTGATTAGTCGATTGATTAAGGGGGCCGTGACGAAACGAAACTCAAGATCACCAGGACTTTTTTCTTTTCTTGTTAGGGATGGGAAATTAAGGCTCAAAAAGCTGTATTATCTATCTATCTAACTACCGATATATTCAGCGGCAAACTGGGATTCTAAATAGCTGAGTGGCGCGATCGTGATGACTACGACAAGGTACTACTAATCAATCAGCCTTGTAAAGTCCAAGACAAGAAAGAGGCAAAGAAAGGGCACATCGTCAGATTGTGTGCGCACGTGTGAGAGAATGTGTGATCAATAAGCCATAGAGATATCTGTCCTCGGCGCCATAGGATTTTGTGAATATATATAAATACATACACATATGAGTCCGCCAATCTCTCCCTCTTCAAGCGACCAGGGGTTTTATTCTATCTGTTCGCTTGGTTAGATAGGTCTTTTTCCTCGCTCGCTTGAGTTAACAGCCGAGAAAGGCTACATAAAAGTTGACCACACAGTTTAGGGTCGCCAATTGGGATGACCCATTTCTTTCATTTTCTGCCTCTATCTTTCTCTTCCTCTCATCACCTTTTTTGTGAAGTGAAGTGAAGGTAGATACTACTCCAATTTCACCTTTCTGCAACCTTATGTCTTGACATGACCAGACAAGTCAAACTATCTCTCTCTACCACCGTCCCTGGATCAAATTGCATGAAAAGCGAACAAATCATATCACAGCACGACGACTTTGACAACAAGAACGACCTGACCAAACTCCTTTCAAAAACTCCTTCTCCTCCTTCACCCTCACAAACCAGGAAGGCAAATATGAGCATGAGCATGAGTATGAGTACAAGCACCATGATTCGACTAGCAGGCCAAAGTGATGTGGACGCCATCGTAGATATCGAGACGGCTTCCTTTCCTCAAGTTTACACGAATGCTGACGAGTTGGCGCGTCGACGACGAGACGAGATTGAGCGAGGAGATCATCATCCTTGTGCCAGAATATTCGTACTCGCAACTAATACGTCAATGGCGATGACAGAAGACCATGCCCAGAATCAGAAGCAGAAGCAGAACGAGAGCCCAAGTGAGATTGGAGGAACTCATATCCACGGACTTGTGATACTTGAATCTTATCTTTGTTCCCCGAGAGAATACTCTGCGCCTTCTTCTAGTTCTAGTTCTAGTTCTAGTTCTAGTTCTAATTCTGGCTCTGGTTCTGGGACCGGTGAAGAGAGAGGAAGGACTTCGTTGCACAAGCTATCGTTACCGGCAAATCGACCACAGGATAGAAAGGCTGCCAGTGATATCCTCATGGCTGCTACGCGGGTTGATCCTGGGTTGCTTGAAGAGGAGTTCTTGTGTGAGTTTTCTCTCTCTCTCTCTCTTTCCTTTTTCCTTTTTCCTTTTTTCCCTTTTTATAAGGGCATATGAACTGTTACTTTTTTGCTCACTTTGCTTGCTTTCACTTGCGTGCCTTGCATTTTTTTCTACACACTTGTAAACCACCTGGCTTACTTACTCACTTCCTCACTGACTAATTAACTGACTGTCTCTGAATGAAATAGTCATTTCCGAGCTATGCATCCACCCACTCAACCGCAAAAAAGGCAACGGCACAAAACTAGTCCACTACATTCTCCACACCATTGCAAACCAGCTCAACCTCAAAGTGATCGTACTAGTCGAGGGCACAATCTCTGACGCGGCGAGGAAATGGGCCGTCGCCTGTCAGGAGGAGGGAGAGGAAGTAGATCCTGCTGTTTCTTCTGTTACTGGAGAGTTGGTGAACGGTGAGGAGGAGGAGAAGACCATGTTACCGTTCTATCGAGACAGGCTCGGATTCAGGACAAGGTCGCATTTCTTCTGGGGACGGAAGAATTCGAGTATTCCAAGGGTTTTTTACGTTATGCAGTATTTTTAAACTTGTGGGCAAGGGACTTGGGGTTCCAAAGGCTTTAGATGCCTTTACTGAGGTTGGTTCCTTATGGTGGTTGTGGTGGGATTGCTTGGTTCTGCCTTTTTGCTTTAAGTATACCTAACTGTATTTTCTATTTATTTTCCCCTCTAGGCTTTGTACCATACTTGTGTGTACACAATGTGCGGCAGAATAGGGCTGTTAGCTTTTAGTCTCTATCATGTTTACATGTACTATTAATAGATGGATGTTTAATTTTTTTCAGCTCAAGTGTTTCTTGTAGATTTGTGGTCAGAACATATTACATGTACGCACTCAAACCTCGCCACATCCAATCATTGTGTTCCTAGATAGGTTTATAGAGGGCAGGGTGCTAGGCTAGCTAGGTTCAAGTGACGTAAAGAAAAAGTCCAAGAATAAGCGTACCAAAAAACTCCTTGCTGCTTGAAAATCTCTTTGTAAAGTTATGGCCGGTGTATTACTTCACCAGTTATATCATCTCAAAGTGTATAATAGAGCATTGTGCTCCCTGAGTAATAAGAGCATGATGCTTTTGTTTTGCTACTTATATATTTCTAAATCTCCAACTCAAGTAATACAACAGCGTCCTTAACATAATAGATAGCATTAAGTAAAAAGTTATAAGATCATGAAGTCTGTCTTGTAACAAATTCTATGTAGCAAGAATATTTGTCTGTAACAAATGTCTATATAAACTCACCTTGTCTCCGCTCTTTCGACCACCATTCCCTATCATCATCAGCACCTGCTAATACCAGCAACGGTATCTTACTACATCTCAAAAATAACACACACCCCCATATTTCCTACCAGAATACCTATCTACTCTTACCACCAAACCCAACCCAACACACAGAATATTAACACTTATCAACATGGCTTCCTTCGATGGCTCAAACCCAAACCGCGGCCCATCCCCCCAATCTACTCCCACGCCTCCTCCTTCTGTTTCTACTCCTCGGAACTCTACGTCTAATAACGATGAGTGGGGTATTGAGGTCGTCTGGCCGATGGATAATTAGGCTCTGCTGATCTCGGTTCGTAGGTCCAAGGCGCCTTCTACTATGACTTCTGACTGTGCTGCTCAAACCGGCGATCAGTCTACTTCTACTCCTGGTTCTTCAAGCTCAGAGGATGGGGATGGCCGTGAAGCTGAGACTGAGACTGGGAGTGGAGATGCTTAGGTCTGAAGAGTTGAGTTGTTTAACGGACTCTAACTTGTTTTCTCATGTAATCTAGCACTGGTGGGCCAGTCATGAGAGCCCTCAACTTCATCCTCCTTGGCTAACAAACAACCAACGACACCACCCACCCTCTAACCCCCCCCTATAATAATAAAAAGAAAAAAGGCAGGCTTTCTTCTCCAACTGCCTTATATAGGTAAGTAATATATTAATAAGATCTCCTTGCCCCCCGTCCCATTTTTTGACAAAATATGTCTTTATTCAGCCCACCTCACGAGAGCAAGTAAGTACCTAGGTAGCTAAGCTACCTCCATGTAGAAATCATGAAGCAATTAGCAACTGTTTCATGCATCTAGCAGTTTGCACAAACTGTATTTATAAGGCAATGTGAGCATCTGAGTACTAGGTAGTGAACCTGTGAAGTCAAGATGATCCTAATTACAAGATGTGTCAGTGTCTGAGGCTCATAATACTCGTGCGTTGTCTTCGTACAAATCCATGAATGACGCAGAAGCGTGGGAGGACCATTTCCCTAAAGAGGTTAGAAACAGTGTGTATAAACTGTACAAGATGCTAGCAACTCTACCAGTTTTGAGACTATAATTGCACCGTATATAGTGTTAATAACACTGTATCTGATTTTGTAATCATCACGGTTGCTGGACGGCGGTAGGGCTCCATGATTCCTAATACCGTGATGGGCGTCAACGAGTATAAGAGGAGGACGTTGGGAATGGAAGTAGTTGCTGGAAGTTCTATAGTCACGTTCACATTCGCATCCTTAAGACCAAGAAAAAGAATCAAGACGGGCTGCCTGAACCCTCAATTGGTATCCTTAGTTACAGATTACTTGCCTACACATCTGGTTCACAAGCAATACCTACCGTACCATCGGCTCCTATATAACACAACATCAGTACTATTAGTTACTGAAGCAAAAGACACACGATGGCACCCATCCGCGTGGCGCTCATCGGCCTATCTGCCTCAGCAAAAGTCAACTGGGCAGAACAAGGGCACCTCCCCTACCTCCAATCCTCCCGTGGGAAATCCCACTACGAGATCGTGGCCCTGCTCAACTCAAGCGTCCAAGCCGCCGAAGCGGCACGAGAGCACTATAAACTCCCCACCACGGTCAAGACCTACGGAAACCCCGATGACCTAGCCGCGGACCCCGACGTGGATTTGGTGGTCTGTAACACCCGCGTGGACACACACATCGGGACGACGGCGCCTTCCTTGCGCAAGGGCAAAGCGGTGTATATAGAGTGGCCATTAGCTGAGAACTACGACGTCGCTGTCGATGAATTGCTAGGCGGACGAGACGAGGCGCATGCGCGCGTAGATGCGAGTACCATCGGTCTACAAGGTCGCGTGTCGCCTATCGCTCTTAAATTGAAAGAGGTCCTCAAATCTGGCCGCATAGGCAAGGTCCTGAGCAGCGATGTCCGCGCCTTCGGAAACTTGGGAAGGAGGGATAGCGTCTCTGAGTCTGTGGCGTATTTCGCAGATAGGAAAGTCGGCGGGAATCACATCACCATTGCCTTCGCGCACACGATTGATTATGTGCACGACGTGTTGGGGGAGTTCGATCTGGGGAGCATGAAGACTCGGATGCAGTTGCAACGGCCGGCTCTCAAGATTAGGGATCCCACGACTGGGCAGAACACAGACAGGGAGGTGAGGTCAGATGTCCCTGATCTCCTCGCCGTGCATGGGAGATTAGTAGCGAAGGAAAAGGGGGATAGGGGTATTGAGATTGCCGAGGATGCCACCTTATCCTTTACCTTTAGGTCCGGACAGCAGTTTAAGGGTCAACCAGGCTTTATCTGGACTATCAATGGTGAGAAGGGCGAGATCATGGTCGCGGCCAGCGGAGCGTATATTCATTCGGACTCCTACAAAGATCCTATCGAGATCAAGTTGCACGACCATGAGACCGATCAAGTCGTTGATGTCGCGTGGGATTGGCAGGAGTGGCAGAAGAAGTTGCCCCGTCGCTCCAGGATCGTGGCAGAGTTGTATGAGAGGTTTGCGCACTGGTGGGAGAATGGTCGCCCCACGGGAGATCTGCCCGACGAGAGGGAGTGGCCGCGTCTTCATGATGCGGTGGCGAGGTTGAAGGAGTTCAAGGAGTTGTTTCGGCAATATGATGGGCAGACACAGAACTGACTGAGACTTCAGATACAATCTCTGATCATACGGATAGCGATTCCCGAATTAGATGGATAGATAAAAGTTGTGGCGCTAGTTGAAACGAAATGGCTTGGTTTACTATTAAATTGTAATCGGCTTGGGATAGATATCACGGGGCTTCTTGACGCTTTGCCTTCTTCATGCTTCAACTTCATCCTTATCAGCCCTTTACTTTCCTTTAGGCGGGGTTGAATCTTAGTTAGTGTGGTATCGTATGTTCGTTAGTCAAACCGTGAGTTGACTAGAGCCTAGATAGAGGGGTTTGCCTATCTAACCTAGTGATGGTTAGTCGCCTGATGGCTTCGCCTAGTAGGCTAGAGGTAGGTAAACGCGTTAATGCTATTTAGATTTAAGTAGTCTCGCGCTTCTTTTGTTAACTGACGTCACGCGCGGGAAGCGGGCCATCCGAGCCGCGCACAACTAGTAGAGCTCTTACTTAAGTGCGAACTTCCTCGGTCTGAGGCAACCGGAAACAAAGGAAATTTAATTAGTTAGATGATTAAGGCTCGGAACATGGGAATTGAATTGATACGGCGATTGTTAGCCAAGAGTTCACAATCGGGTTGTCGTCTCGAGTCAGATGCGCATAGCAACGGTACACGGCACGATTTTCATAGGAAAATGAACATGCGATGGGCGGGGCGGTGATGTCGCATCACTGAGTAGCCCCAAGACTAAGACACACTCCAGCGGATGCAAGGCGGTGCAGGGCAGTTGAGGATCGACGTCATTCTGTTACTTTTCGGTTAGTGAAGGTTGAAATCAATTTTTCTTTCCTTTTTCCTCTCTCTCCCTCTGCGGGATTAAATCAAGTGTTTGGATCTTTAAGCCAATCGTATGAGCCCCTTTTCTGAAATTGCATGTTTTTTGGGTTGACAAACCCCTGGAAGATTGTCCATCAAGACCATTTTTTCCTTCTTTATTTTCAAAGTGGAGATGTCTCTTCGACTCTGCCTATTCTAGAAGGTAGGTGCATGTGAGACTGCCACTGTATGTAAGTAACTACAGTAGAAACGGTACGGGATGCAGACAGATCTTAAGAGATGCGGTGCATGATGTCGTGAGACTGCGGCGCAGACTGCACAGTACAACGTTCAGCGTCCAATTCGATAAGAGAGAATGAATGGCAACCCCTGTCCATGCAATGCACCAGGATAAATCTACCTACAGAAGCCCATGTGATGATATCTCGACGCTTCGTGTACAAATACCACCCTCCAATGAGATGCTCCGGCCCAGACATATCAGAGTCTATAGTATGCATTTACATGGTCCAAGTAAGCCCGAGATAGATTGTCTGTATGTATCGTGTGAGCAGTGCCTAGGCAGGTAACTAAACCCATGCGAACCTATACCCGTAGAGGTAACGGTGAGCATCTTGGTTCCCTGCATGTGGTTATGCATGCATGTGTTAACGCCGGCGTGCCCATCCAATTATAAGGCTCGATACGCTAGGATGACGCTAAACGACTCGTGGCAGGGCCCAAGCAGGCCACTCCCCTTGTCCACCTCTCCAGGCCATATCGTTCGTCCATCGTCCTAGTCTCTCCAATCTCGCCCTATTACAGGCAGAATTCACCCCCTCGAAGGTTCCAACTTGTCGGGTGCTAAGACGATACTAAAGTACACGCTAGGTTGATAATTAAATGGCCACTACAGATGTATGTATGATCAGTGTGGGCAAGCCGAGCCTCCCTCGAGTACTTTGCACATAGTACTTTCACAAGTGCTTTCATTTGTAGGTCTTGGACAAAGATAGGTAACTCCCTACGTAACGAGCAGGCCAGGGTGGAGAGGAGGAGAGGGAGTGAGAGCCTCTCCAGATTAACTACGGATGTATGTACCTAAACTAGCAGACTAGCCGGCTTATAGCAGAAGGTTCCCTCTAAATCCGATCTCATAAGGAACCAACGGTCATCGTTCTTACTATCTTGAACCCCCGGCCCACCTTATCGCTAGGCACTCTGAGACCCTTGATGAATAAGATCTCCTCTCTCTCCTCACATTTCCGCTTTGCCTCGTAAATCCTCAGCTCTTACAACTCTCATTTATTTACTTTCTGGCTTTTATGCTTACTCATTCCTTACCCATTATTTAGGACATCATTACAGGCCTTCATGGATTGAGCTGGGGAGATCTACCCTTTTTAAGTCCCTTCGATTTAAGTCACCCCTCGCGGGCATTACCTTGTCCCGCCTGGTTTGTTCGGTCGTAAGGTCACCCGACTTGAGGAACAAGTAGGATTAAGAAAATTTAAGGACGGAAAAAGCACAGAAAGAGAGATTCTCCAAAATGAGTACCAAGAACCAGGAAAAGCGAACGATGGTATTAGGTGAATCTCACGATGGCCACGAGACGGACACGGCCTCGGCCGACCAGCTACTGACCTCGCTCGGCTACACACCCGAACTCAACCGGAACCGATCTACTTTCCAGGTCGCCTTCATGTCCTTTGTCCTCGCCTCGGTCCCTTATGGTCTCGCCACTACCCTGTACTATCCGCTAGTCTGCGGCGGCCCCGTGGACATCATCTGGGGCTGGGTCGGCGTTTCCCTCATTATCATCTGCGTAGCTTCCTCCCTGGGCGAGATCACTAGCGTCTACCCCACGGCCGGCGGCGTCTATTACCAGGCTTTCATGCTTGCGCCCGTGGCCTACCGGAGGATCTCTGCTTGGATTTGCGGCTGGCTGTATGTTGTCGGCAACATCACTATTACGCTATCCGTCAATTTCGCGACGGCGCTGTTCCTCGTGGGATGTATCAACGTCTTTGAGAAATCAGAGGGCGTGGGCGTCTTGGAAGGATCGCCTTATCAGGTCTTCTTGATCTTCCTCGGCATTACCCTGCTCTGCAACCTGGTCTGCTCTCTATGCAACAAATGGTTGCCGATTCTAGATGTAAGTTGTGCCCCTCCTTTTCCCAGATTCTAACCGTTTTCCCTTCTTCTCCTTATCTCGTGGCCGAACTTTTGGAGCCCCCGAAAACTGACCGAAACACATTGTCATATAGACCTTTGCTATCTTTTGGACCTTCGCGGGCGTGGTTGCTATCTTGATAACAGTGCTAGTCATCGCCAAGAATGGACGGCGTGACGCCAAGTACGTCTTCGGCCACTTCGAGACCAACTCAGGTTGGACGCCTGGCTGGTCGTTCTTTGTCGGTCTCCTGCATGCTGCCTATGCCACCTCTTCTACTGGCATGATCATCTCGTAAGTCAAGCTTACTTACCCCAGCTGGATTGACGGCATTCTTTCTATTATACGGGGGGGAGAGGGGGAGAGTAGGACCTGAGACTAATGTGATATCTAGTATGTGCGAGGAAGTTCGAGCACCAGCTACCCAAGTGCCTAAGGCTATGGTCTTGACTATCTTGTTCAACCTCGTGGCTGGCCTGCTCACTCTCATTCCCCTGGTATTCGTCCTCCCCAACATCCAAGAGCTTATCGTGCTCGCACAGCCCGTCCCAGCTATCATTAAGAGCGCCGTGGGTAACCCTGGTGGTGCTTTCGGTCTGTTGATCCCCATCCTCGTGCTGGGTATCATCTGCGGTATCGGTTGCACCACAGCAACCTCGCGCTCTATCTATGCCTTCTCTCGCGATGGTGCCATTCCCGGTTCGAAATGGTGGAAGGTGGTCCATCCCAAGCTCGATGTGCCTTTCAACGGTATGATGCTTAGCATGGTGATCCAAATCGCCCTGGGCCTCATCTATTTCGGCTCGTCGGCTGCTTTCAACGCCTTCTCTGGCGTGGGAGTCATCGCGCTCACCGCCGCTTATTCCGTACCTATTGTTGTGAGCTTGTTGGAAGGCCGCAGGACGGTGGCCACTGGATCTTTCTTCCTGGGACGGTTTGGATGGGTCGCTAACATTATCTCTGTCTGTACGTTATCCTCCCTTTCCCAACACAGTTTCACGCCCACAACACACACTCTCTCTCATGTACAGCCTCACACTAACATGACGTAGCCTGGACTGCGCTGGTCATCCCTCTGTTCTCCATGCCTACCACCGTCCCGGTTACCGACCCCGGACTAGCGAACTACGCGCCCGTGGTCTTTGTCGGCTTCACTCTCATCTCCGCGTTTTGGTACATCACGTGGGGCCGCAAAAACTACAAAGGCCCGCCTATCCATTCTCCTTCTACGTGAGAATGATAACGATGATGGGCGCCTACAATATAGAATTTTGTGTGTTTTAGTTTGATGATGATACCCCAAAATGATAGTGAATGAAAGAGAGGAAAGATGTGACGACTACTGATGAGATAGAAATAAATAGCGCTTAGTCTCGCCTAATATCAAACCCATTTTCAAGAGCGAGAGTTACAGTTCACGATTTGCTCATAATAACTAGCGCGAGAGCTCTTTTTTGTTTGATATCCTTCTTACTATATGAACAACCAGCTGGTTAACTGATTCTAGTGCGTGTTCACATGCTATACTATCACACCTGGAGATGGGCCACTCCATTCGGTGGTTTCCTAGGCTGTGCATTGCGAGTAATAGTCGTTCAATACCTTGCAGCTCCCGCTCTACAAAAACAACCCCAGTTAGCGAACAGAACAGACAGCCTCAATCCCACAAACGCTATTCAATCTCGATTTGCAAAGCTCAGAAAGGAAGGGAGAAAGACTTACAGCACATGACGTGCAGCCGGCAAATCCGATACCGCCGCACTGCTCATACAGATTCGCCTTGCATCCACCAGATCCACCAGTTGGAGTAGAGCCGGAGCTCGTCGTCGTCGTGGGCGAACCGCCGTTGTTGCCGCCACCGGCTGAAGTCGTCGGGCTGCTGCCAACTGCGCAGGTCGATTCGCAAGCGCCGCATGCGCCGCCGGCCGATTTGGTCGAGCCGCCCGAGTAGACTATAGACAATAGACACAGCCCCAGGTTAGCCGGTTATCACGTCTAGCCTTTCTCTTGGAGCGCATATTTCATCCCCTCCATCCACCCAATAATGGAAATGGGGAGCCAGATAGACAGACAACTGTTGCCCAAACGCTGAACCAGGAAGAAAATGAAGAAAAAGCAGACTTACCAGTGGGTCCAGGCGCAATATACGTCGACATAGGCGCATGAATATTGACCAAGATGCCGGGGTCGCTCGCACTATACGCACCGGGGAACTTCACGCCCGCCGGCTTCGCGCTTCCGCCCCCGGTAACAGTGAGCTGATAGCACGTCATGTAGAACTGCGCACCACCGCTACCTCCCGCGACATGCAACGCGAGGGTCTCGGCACGGAGCAAGTAATCGCCCGGCGCGATATCCGCAGGGATCTTGACATTCATCCTTCCGCAGCACTTATTCAGATCCTTGGTTCCCCAGAAATCGGCATCGCCGTTCGAGCCAGACGGGTTTTTCGCCCACGTGTCGGCGAAGATCTTGAACCATGACGCGCTTGATCCGGATGCGGACGCGGCGTCGGACACAGGGGCCATGTACACCTGGACGGGGCCGTGGTGGTCTCCTCCTATGGCCTCGTTGGAACAGGAGCGGTCGCCGGGCTGTTGGTGCATTTCTACTGTTATGGTCGAACCGGCTGCTACGCTGCATTTGCCCTGTGGCGAAGATGGGCTCGCGTTGCAGGCGAAGTTGCTGGATGTCACGTCTGAGACGGGGCTGTTGGATGAGGGGAGGCGGGCGCATGTCGAGCCGTGCTGGGGGGTATTAGTTTCGTTGCCATTTTAGGGGAAGGGGAACTAGAAGTGAAAGAAAGGGGTACTTATAAAGTCAACGCCGTTCACCCACAAGTCCTGGAACGTGGCGTGAGCAGCGACGTTTGTCGCGCCCAGAGCCGCAGTGACGGCCGCATAGAATGTACCCTTCATGATGTTCGACCAGGCTATGATTATCTAATGCGTGTGTATTCGTCGATCGATCGTCCCGTCGCACGTGTGTAGATCAGTAGACCAGTTCAGTTATCTTACGACGGCTGACGGCGCAGGGAAGCGGAAAGGCTGGGAGGACTGGGGAGGCTTGCATCTACATACATATACATATACGCGCCGTCAAGCATGGAATAAGATACCTCATCATGCGACTTGGCTTCACATTCACATCCCACGCCGCATAGATTCATACCACTACCCTCACTCCTAATTCTATTCTAGTTCTGTTCTATTCCATTCCAGTTGCTTGCTTTCGGTCCGCTGCTCCCACGCATCCATGATACGTTTGTCCACTTGACCGCGGAATGAGGGCCCCGGCTGCCAAGAAGAGGAAGGCACAGTTCCATACGTAGCTCACCTAGTTCCCTAGTTTCCACAGTTGCGGTCCCAGTCCCCGTCCCAGCCCTAGCCCCGATCCTAGTCCAAGTTGCAATCGCAGTTCTAGCCTGGACAAAAGCACAAACAAACAGACAGGCATGTCTGCGCCCCGCATATTCTTACCTACTTAACTCCGTCTCGCATCGTCAGTTGACGCACAGGTCCAGATCCGAGAGTAATAGAAAACCCCAGAGCCCGGTTTCCCAACCCCTGGTCCTACATACATACATACATACATGCAGCCAAGAGAACCCACGGGCTCGGTCGCGGCGGACGCGGTAGTACGAAAGCGGAAAACAATTGGTGGGATCCCGGAAGCGTAACGCGGGCAGCTCGGTAACAAGCCTCCTTGATTTCCGGATTTGGCGATGACGGCGCGTTGTGCCGATCCGGGACTAACCAGAATTAAACTGGACTGAACTGGACTGGACTGAACACAAGAGAGCACGCGTAATGTTGTCAGGGCTCAGGGTTGTTAAACCTATGAGTTGTCTTAGGTAGGTGGTAGATAGATGGCAGGGAGGCAGGGAAGAAGGGCGAAATCTGGGGAAGTTAATATGATTTTCAAATCGCGTTACCTAAGGCAAATAGTTGATGTCATAAGTAATATAGGTATTGCAACCTAGCTGCCTATGTTTAATATATGTATAGTTGCGTTTATTTATAGTGTAGTGTCTTCGAGCTGGATATGAGAACGTGGGGGAGACTCTGGGGTGCTCACTTAGCCCATCCGCCCTTCTTATGAGCGCCGAGACTCCCCCAGATCGGGTTATTAGCTGCGCAATAACTAAACTTGGTGTTGCAATTTGATAAGGATAGTAAGTTGGTCGCTCCAAACCCGTTCTTTTATCCTGGCGGTGTTGTTGGAGCGTTGAGCAAGTCAGAAGGGTCACCAACCATATTGGCGGTCTGGTGGGCACACACCATAGTCGCGCTATTGAAGTATAGCTCCTAGAGATTCTGTCAGAACAGCTCTGTCATGTCCACGCCTCCCTCACCTTCAGGTTCATCTTTTAGCGACTAACTCACTCACTCACTTTCAAGTATCAATTTCAGAAAGTAATCGTGAAGATATACCACAACCGCGCTGTCAAGACAACAGCAGTTTCCAACTGTCATCCGTTTATTAGCTACATCAGCGAGTAAAGCTGCTGGATGGCTAGCCGGTACCTATTAAAGCGTTTGAAAACCTACATCCTCCCGTTTCCCGAGCAAACCCAAGACCGGAGACCAGATTAAAGCACCCGAGTACTAGTTACCGTACGGTTGGATCGATATATGAGTCCGACGTCAACCGGCCCGGGCCGGACTAGTCTCCGACAATGCAAGAGTCGGTACAGCGGCGGCCCGGCTAGACGCAACCTGATGTGTTAACATGGGCCGTATAGTACGGCTGATACACAATTCTTTATCTAGGGCTCTTTATGCTCACACTAGATAGATGTCCTTGTCTCAGTTGTTGTCCAGTAGGTAAACAAGGACAAGTTATCACTAGCGGCGCACGAAGGCTAAAGGGTACTGGTATAGGTGCTGAAGCGCGGAGCAAGGATAATACAGCATTAAAATTTGCTTCGAGAACCCTGAAGGCCGTGCGCGGGTTCAAAAGCGCATCATCATAAGGCTTTGTCATTATTCTTGCGTATGTCGGATTGCTTAGCAATATCCGCAGTTCCGCGACCAATAAGGATCATGCTTGGTAACTTCAAGAGCAATGTCATATACACTGTGATGGTTAACAAAAAAAAAAATATTCTGGATCAAATTATTGCATACTTGCTCCAAACCGCGGTTAGATCCTCAAGTATGTTGTACCTGATCGCATATTCCACAAGGCCAATAGAACTAACCTACTAGTAGTTTGCAGACGTCGTGTTGTCGAATGACGTAGCGGTACCTAGTCTACATATACATACTATGTACATAGTAAACCTCAAAATCAATCGCCAATCGGGGAAGGGGTACAGATGTACAGGGTAATTGGTAAGCATGGATGAGCAACTACTTGTACTATGAGTAGATACTAAATTACCTGGCTAAATACAGAACTGTAGCTTCAAGGACTATAGGGCCAATTTGATGACTAAGCGGAGTATACCCCGGCTCGCTAAGTACCGTTGAAGATTGTAGGAGATGAGAATGTCATCCAATTAAAGAAATGAAGGCTTCTCAAAACTATCATAGTTTTGGACTTTTGAAGGGTAGGGACGATTAATGAGACAGATGAACACTAATTAAAACTCGCTATTTGTTGGTCAGGTACAGAGAGAGATAGACATAAGAGGTTTGTTGCAACACTTGGTAATCAAGTACCGAAGTGAGAGTGAAGAATAGCCCTCCTAAGAATGCCGGTAGGGTATCTTAACGCCGACTCGGATAAAATTGCGTGCTCCGAGTCTTATTACTGTTTATTACCGATACTTACTTAATATGGAGCTTGTCAATACGGGAACGGTTACGGTGACGTCGTATTATGCGGCGACTGCGGACAAGCTTAAGTAGTCTTTAATCTTTAAAGTCAACTCTCTTTACCTCTCTCTTGCAAAATGCCAAACAATTATCTAGTACCCTACACTGCTCCAACTTACGTTTAAAAAGAGTTTATTAGTGTAATAAGTCCAATATAGCATGCAGTAACAACCCATTCTTCGGGGCTTCAAATTGGGTTTCTAAGAACTTGTTCGATCCGGGCTTCACACGATTGATTGCTTGCTCCTCACAGAACGGAACGGGACGGAGCGGAGCGGTCCAGGACGGGAGAAGACAAGAACGGGGGCATGAAACGATTAAGAAATCATGGACGACAACGCTGAAAAGTCCGACTCGTCGGTTACGCCCTCAATTGTCGTCGACGATAATGAATACAACAAGAAGAGCATCGTTGCCGAGCGAAAAGAGGGGGGCGAAGGAGAAGATGTAGCACGGCAACAATCCCGTGCCGAGTCGATATGGCCCGCCGATAATCTGACGCTACCCCGGGAGGTGGCCATGATATTCGTCGTGTGCATGGCGCAGTTCTGTACCCGTGAGTTTCGCAATCTACTTTGTTTATATTCACCGTCAAGTTGCGATGTCGGCAAAACGAGACTGTTGTTCCAACTTACCCGGCGCAATTGACTATATACCCCGAAAAATTAAAATTAACTAACAAACACCCCTTCAAACGCTTAGAGGCCTCATTTGCATCAGCCCTTATCCTCATCCACACAATAGGCGACTCCTTCTCCGTGGCCAACCCGGCGCAGCTCCCCTGGCTGATCTCCGGGTTTTCTCTAACGGTGGGGACGTTCATCCTCTTCTCGGGCCGCTTGGGAGACGCGTTCGGATACAAGCGCATGCTCGTTATCGGATTCGGGTGGTTCAGCATCTGGTCCGTGGTCGTAGGTCTGAGCATCTACTCTAACTTTGTCTTGGTCGTGTTCGCCCGCGTGTTACAAGGGATAGGCCCGGCGATATGCCTCCCTAACGCTTTGGCTATCCTCGGATCCGTGTACCCGCCGGGCCATAAAAAGGCTATGGTATTCGCCTTCTTCGGTGCAATGGCGCCCGTGGGGGCGGTGGTCGGATCTGCGATCGCGAGCGCGATTTCACTATTCTGGTGGCCTTGGGCCTTTTGGGCTATGGGGCTCTGGGTTCTTGTACTCATTGTCCTTGCGGTGATTGCTGTACCCGATTTACCACGTAAAGAAAACGATATTTTCGCCGACGGCTTCTCCCTCCGCAAACTCAGCGATGAGCTAGACCTCCCCGGCGCAATAACAGGCGTGGTCTCCCTGGTCCTATTCAACTTCGCCTGGAACCAAGCTCCCATCGTAGGCTGGGCGACAGCCGAGACCATCGTGCCCCTGATCCTGGGGCTAGCAATCTTCGGCCTGTTCGCGTACATCGAATCCCGCGTCGCCGAAAAACCCTTACTGCCCTTCGACGCCGTGAATGGCGACGTGGGTTTCGTCCTCGGCGTCGTGGCATGCGGCTGGGCGACATTCGGGATATGGATCCTGTACCTCGTGCAGATCCTCCAGGAGATCCGGCATCTGACCCCCCTCCTCACGGTCGCATGGCAGGCCCCGCTCGCCGTGAGCGGTGCCACGGCCGCCATATTCACGGGCTTACTGCTAGGACCGCTGAGGGTGAGACCCCCTGTTGTGATGACGATGGCGCTTGCTGCGTTCGCGATCGGGATCACGCTTATTGCGACTGTACCGCCTGATCAGATATACTGGGGCCAAATTTTTGTGTGTACGATTGTTATACCCTTTGGTATGGATATGAGTTTCCCTGCCGCCACGCTGATTCTCTCCAATGCGGTCAAGAGGGAGCACCAGGGTGTTGGTGCTAGTCTTGTTAATACGGTGGTGAATTACGGGATCTCGCTTGGTGTTGGCTTTGCTGGGACGGTGGAGGTGCATGTAAGCCATGGGGATAAACTTGCTGGGTATAGGGGCGGGATGTACTTGGGTATCGGACTGGCGGGCCTGGGGCTCGGGGTTTGCATTGTGTTTTTGATACGGGAGCGACTCATACAGCGAAAAGTCATTCAGGGAAAGTGAAGTAAGTAATAAATACGTATTTAGAGATCACTCATGTAGAGATATCTGCTGTACATCCAAAGGGTGTAATTTGGATGGCACTAACATGGGGCGAATAACACCCACCTAATTATACGCTGCGTAATAGGATAAGCCTCCCTTTGATAGGTTTCTAACAAGCCTCATATCGTGCTTTGCTATTGACAATGAGAGTTCGAGATACTACATGGTCAGCGTTACTGATATCTGGACCCAATTTGGTCTTGAAGTCATGGGTATACCCAAGTTAATACTATCATCTCGTTTGTCTGTGATGAAAACCCAACCCGTCAAGCCCACCTCTCTTACACTGCAACTACATAGTACTATGAACAGTCCATTTCTTTGCATCTCGAGTGAATTATGACTCATGAACTTTGAGGTTCCACTTATGTAGCCAGTAGGCCTATTACCTAGGTTAATTATATGCAGTTGGGCGCCTACTCGTACATCCTTGTGGTTACCTCCTGTTGGATATTACCACTAGGCCAAAAGTGAGGTGCAACCAACACAATTGTTAGGTCGCTTGCATTATTATTGCAAATATTCTAGCACCTCCTTCCCCTTGGAGCCCTAATCACGTAGAGCATACATACCACTACGGACAGAGGATAACAGAGCAAGGGGTTGTGTATTGTAGACCCCAAGAGTCCCATCATCTCATAGCAATCCTACAGGCGAACAGGTTATAGAGGGTGACAACAACGCACGAGGCTGTAGCCACCTCCTCAATAAACACCGTTCTCAACATCACGTATAGATCGTTGCCTGGAGACAGACCTGGCCGCCGTCTAGAGATTTTGGACGACCCCGCATCACCCATAGCCCACCACAATTTCTATGCGCTTCCCCAGCTGTCGCTTCTCCCAGCCTAACGCCATCTTATTGGAGTGGTCCATCGGTTTTTCACGGCTGCATAAACTTAAGCAGTCGATGAATGCTGCCCGCCCATGTCCTAGCAGCCCACCTCTTTCACGATTCTGTGTACCCTTGCTTAGAGGGAGATATATAGTAGCTGGCAAGTCTGCTCCCAACGGTCATCGCATCCATCTTTATATGACGGAACTTGGCTTCATCCCAATTTTCCTCTCGAAGCATTCTGATATCCCTATTTTTGCAACCAGCCAATCCGCGACGTTAGAAACACCGCGACCGAAGTTTAGCCGACTTTCGTTAGATGGCATGCAATCATGATTCGTGCCCCTAAGTAACCCTTCTAAGGACCCGAGAGCTCTTCGTAGAAACCAGCAACACACGTTTCCAGGCCAGTCACGGCCATGCCATACTATAGCTGCACCCACCGCCTTATATAACTTCGACTGGCAGCGCTGAGCCCAGTGAAAAGACTTCGTTGTCCCCTCCATCCTGCCCAGCAAGTCTTTCAATTAATAACGCCTTGCTCCACATGCCACTCCGAACTTCAACATGAGTGCCAATCCAGGGGCCAATACCGCCCTTTTGCTTAACTGGGCAATTACAGACATCAACAGCGAGAGTTCACTCGATCACGTTGACTGGGAGGCTCTTCTACGATATGCCAACGACACCAGACAGAAGCGTGAGGAGAGCAGGATTCCATATACCTGCCGGCTCTCTTTCGAATACAACAAGGGCGGTAGACACCTAGTTCGACGCCTAAATTTCCAGGATGGTGTCTGTTGGGTCGTGCGGTTACAACTACATCACTCAACACCAGAGTCGAGCCAACGCCTAGAGCAGGAAGTCCACACCATGTCCGTGGTTCGAGAGCGCTCTCAGATTCCTGTGCCTGAAGTGTATGCTTACGAGGTCAATTGTAAAAACATTGTGGGTGTCCCATTCATGCTGATGGAGTTTATTCCCGGAGATACGGTAATGGATTCATTTGGTGGCTACGAGGTTCACAGGGGCAAAATGCCTGAGTGGTTCACACCAAGCTTTCATGCCGTATTGGCAGATGTTCAGGTATGTATATACTGCGTCACCCTTAGCAAGGCTATCTAATCCTCTAGGTTCAAATGTCGGCCATACGCTTTCGCAAGATTGGTGGTATTGTCAAGGCTTCCGACGGAACGTATTGCGTAGGACCGCTCCCTGGCATCGGAGGACCCTTCGACTCAGCAGCGCAATTCTTCGAGGCCTGGGCTGACCACCTTAAATTTCCTTACTCCGAGGAGACCGTCCGTGAACGAACACCCCCACATTTGGTCGATGATGTACTAGAGTCAATCCGAACATTCCCATCTAGAATCAAGGAGTTTGCAAACCAATATAACTTCCGCACGGGACCATTCCCGCTCTTCCATACCGACCTATATCGCAGCAACGTTCTCCTTGCCACTCGATGTTATGTCATAGACTGGGAAGATGCGCAGGTTCTCCCGTGGGAGATGGTGGAATTCGCTAAAGACTTATGTATAGTGCCGCCGGCTTTGGATGGACCGGTCTATCAAGAAGATAATATGGATCGTAAATGGTGGGCAGAGCGTGAGAATTATATCAAGCTAGTTAGAGAGGCAGAGACATCCCGAGGACTTGACAATCATTTGTCTATCACGCTTGGTAACTCCGCCGTCCAGCATCTAGCACATGCAATATGGCTCTATCAGATCGATGGGAGGATTGGGTTCTACAATAACGTCTTCAACTCTGTTTTGGACCAAGATACAGTCAATCGTAGCTAGGTGTAGCTAGTTCCCCATTCGTGAAGGCTATACTACGAACTTTGAGCTACTACATAACGTTCAGCTTCGGTCCCGACATCTTCGGGGCGTCTCTGTGGAGCGTTTTTGGGGAGCCCGTCGTGCCATGCACTGCTGCTGGCGCGTGGCATAACCCCACCACGACCATGACCTGCTATGGTTGTGGGGTGCATAGCAGATCTTATATAAGTAGAATAGCAAGTTATAGCCATTTAAAGCCCACTTGCAAGGACATAAGTAAGGCATGTAAGTGAAGGGTGAAGGTAAGTGTTAAAGATGTTGGTGTAGGTCGATGGAGAGCTGCCAAGGTATGGGTCCCACCTATAGTTCACTTCACACTTTGTAGGGTTTTTACTGACCGGCAGGGAATTGACAGACCAAAACGGTCTCATGAATGTACGGCTAGTAAGTCTCTAAGGAACAGTTAGGACCATTTTAGCTGGAAGCTGCATCCTTTTGTGTGCAGAATGTGATTTCGATAATAGCCATCAAACTTTTGAACGGTTGTACGATTTGTTGTACGCTCAGCCCTGCGTGTGCTTTGGCCAGCAGCTGTTCCCATTCTAACCTTGAGCGTTCGTGTGCGTTGTGCGCCTGTTGCATGGTAAGATCGCGGACACGCATCAGAGCCTCTTCAGTTCGTGAGACTACTCCCGGCGGGGGTAGAACGGTATCCATGATGAGTAGCCTGGAGTTGGGTCCCGATTTCTCCAGTACACTAGCTAAGTGTCGTAGGATCATGACACACTCTCGGTCGCCCCAGTCATGCAAGATCTGTCGGAGTAAGAACACGTCGCCCTTGCCTTCATTCTCAAACCCAGGAGGACGAAGGGGTTGGGGCTCAAAGAAGTCGTGCGATTGAAACGCGATCTTCAATTCATCTTTTGCAAGTATGGGGGTGTCTTCATTCAAGGCCCGCTTTATAACAGCACTTCTGTCCTAGACCACAGCCTTAAGGCCTGGAACTGCCCTAGCCAACGCCGCGCTGGTGTAGCCAGTGCTTCCTCCGACATCAATCAAGACGGCACCTCTTCTGGCCATCTCGGCCCACCCCCTTTTCCAACCTTCAATGATGTGCTTGGTCGACATCCCCTCGCTTTGGGTCATGGCCCGCATGTATGAAACATAGCTGGCCTGGATATTCGCATCAGTGGCAATGTGCGTGAATAACGGTTCATCAGTGTGCCACGCTATCGCATACGCCGTTTTCGTGAGGGAACGGTCACCCCCCCATTTCTCTGTAGCCTCGACCATAGCCGATACCATAGGGGCGCTGGTACTTGTTACAAACCGCGCCCAATCTAGTAGCATGCGCCTTTTTACCATCTCTGCGGACAATGGCGAGTGTGCAAGCTGGTCTGGAACAGGCTCTGACAGAAACCCTGTAAGTATAGCCATGCGTGCGATGCTCCGTAACTGGTGTGTTGGCACCCCTGCAGCCTTCGCAACAACCGAATAAGACAGGGAGCTAAAGAGGGCCAACTTGGACGGATTTTTCTCTTCGCTGTTCTTCTCAACTTCGAGTGGAAGGTTTCTCAAAATATCGAAGTGGCAAAGCCACCGCAGGCAAGCAAATTGGTTATTGCGGACGGCCAATTCTGGTATAAGCTCGTTCGCGTCCGTGACAAGAAGGGTAGCCTCTGCGAGTGCGTCACGCAGTGCAACTTGCTCTTCATGTGCTGACCATGGTGCATCCGGTGGCAAGAGATATGCAGGATTGTCAGGACTGGGGTGCAGTGACCGCGGTGAATAGGACATTTTGGTCGCGGCGAGTGCGAGTCTATTTGCATGCGCCGTTATGCGCGCAGCAATAGCCTGGAGGGGAGTCTGAACTTGTTTTATAGACGATGTCGATGAGCTAGTATACTCTGCGAAGGACGGGAGAAACCGGTGTCTATGGAATCTTGTTGACATTAGAAATTGTATGCCGGATGATACAGGAATCCTTGCCGTCTGGGCCAAGGCCCACACGCCAGTAGAGCGTTGGACGCGAGGGAGTTGACCAGAATATCGAGCCATTGTCAAAATTCTTGCTAGTGAGAACGGTTTAGGACGGCTTTGGGCTCCTGAGACACCCCTTATATATGCAAGTTCTCTGCACTGTGGGGTGTAAGGTTGTAATCGAGGTACCTGAATACCGTTCCAAGCTTATTCAAATGCAGCCTGTGTCCCATTCGGCTCTGTCTCTTGCGGTTTGTGGATCTGGTTGATACCCGGCTCGTTTGGGATATTGGTGTTGCAACCAATTTCTTATTCATTTATTTATTTGCCATTTTTTCTTTGGCAGCAACCGACCGGCGTGTAACCAAACAGGTGGATACCGAGAGACTTCATACATGAAAACACGGAATTATGCGCTTGTAAATAATCAGAGTGTCGTAGCGAAGTAATACTGAGATCGTTCACTACGCCAATGTTGAGTTGCTCTTTATCTCGTTTTGTAACCTTGTTTTATTTCCTATGAACCAGTCTAAATACCCCCTTGAGATCCTGCTCTTACTCCGCGGATATGGCCGCGAGGATCGTCTGTCCCCGGAGCGTGTAGCCAGTCGCGCGCGCTCTTTCCCACTCGCTTCGTATAAGCTTCTCTCGCGTCTTGCTACGAAGAACGAAACGTACGCGGAAGGGCTTAGGTCCACGGAAGGCAGAATCCTGGAACGCATCCTTGGAAGTATCAATACTGTCTTCAACATCTATACCAGCCGGCCCTTTAGTCGTAGGGGGTCGAAGCTCAAACGCCCACAGCAGATGTGCAACCACAATGTTTAGAGTATTCTCCGCCAGCCGGCTTGCGGGACAAATCCGCCGCCCACCCCCAAAGGTGAAATGGTCTCGTTTATGAGGATCCGCCATTACAGCATATTCGGCGGAATACTTGACATGGTGAAGGTACCGTTGAGGACGAAATACATGTGGTTCTGGGTATCTTGCGGGGTCCCAGTGCATAGCCGATGTGTTTGCTAGCAGAACAGTGCCCTTTGGGATCCGATGCTGTTTATAAGTAACTTCTGCATCAGAATAATGCTTGATTGCCCACGTCGGAACAGGACATAACCGCAATACTTCCTTTACACAAGCTTTTACATATGGGATTTTCTCGATATCCTCAAATGTTGGCATGCGTGATTCACTCACAACGCGATCAATCTCGTCCTGGCCGATCTTTTGGGCTTCTGGAGTAGCGGCCAGATGGAGTATCAGATTTTGAATCACAACTGCCGTGATTTCAGCCCCAGCCTCAACGAGTCCTTTGTAACATTAGCAACGCCGCATTACATGTTATGGGTAACTTACCTCCAGTAATCCAGGCGGCATCCTCATCCGTCAGTCCATGACTGCCAAGGTCGCCCTCAGCCAGATCCCTCCCAAAACTTGGCCCCGCGGTCCCCGCCTGGATTTCACTTTTGAGTCGATTCCATGCCTGCATCTTGCCGCGTTGAACTATATCACTGTATCTCATAGCTTTCCAACGAGACGGGTGTAGGAACTTGGGAAGCTGTGCCATCAGTGGGACATCGTCTTCGATGAAAACACCAGGGCGAGTAGTGCGGCCCAGCAATGCTGATGTTCTCTCGGCATTTAGAAGATCTGGGTGGTCAAGCGATTCAATACGCCGGCCGTAGGTGGAAGTTGTGACAACGGAGAAAGACATGCGGCGAATGTAATTGAAAAAGGAGCTTTGATCATGATTTTCGAAGGCCAGTTGGAAGAGAAGATGTTTAGTTTCGAAGAGCTGGCTGGGCACAAACTCAGACGTCGGTTTTGGTGCCAGCAATCGGTGCATCATGGCGCGATGCGCGCGCCACTGCTGTCCGTACGGCATGGTGAACATCCGAAGACCGCCCGTAACGAGATCGTGGCCGATCGGTGCGGGAATTTTGGATGAGGTAGCAAGGGACCACATGCTGTTAGTATCTGAAGCAACGTCGTCCGTCCGATCAACTCACCTGCTTATCGAATATCTCTTTGAATGCCTCAGGACTGTTTATCACAACCCAGTTGTACCATCCAATTCGAAGTTTAAATACCTCACCATATTCTTTAGCCCAGCCTCGTAGAATATCTGGTGCGTCCGGCGGCAGAGCTGCCCTGCCCCAGAGCCATAAGTGGCCATCTGGACTGGGTATCGTGCCAAGTTTTCGACTTTGGTAGTATACCTGCGCAAACAGAGATCCAAAGAGAGTAAAGAGTGTAAGGCTCACAACAAAGCAGAACAAAGCAATCCAACTGGGAACAAAATTCATAACGTATAGGTACTCCTGCGACATCAGAGTCATATATTGTTAAGCACACTAAATCGTACAATCAGACATGAGGCTTCATAACAGTCGAGCTAAACATAGAGAGAGTAAGTTGAAATCTAAAGCTAGTAGATTTCGGAGCTGTCATTCACTAACTTAGGACGAACTTTGTCCTGGTTCGGCAATCACAATCAATGCGTATAATAGACCAGCTTCCAGTGTTAGCCAGGGGCGCTCCCGAAAATCTGACGATGTAGAGTGAAACCAGAAAGCATGTGTCTTCATTTAGCTAACAAGACCTGTTCATCAGTACTAACGTTAGCAATCGAAGCAGGGGGGGACAACACGCACGGTCGCCGTGATCGATGATCTGCAGTCCTAAGTATCCTCAGAAAAGATCAGTAAGTCGCAGGCACAGTCGCAATCTTCCCACCGTCGACCAGTATCACACTCCCATTCACATATGATCCGGCCTTACTTGCCAGATAGAGCAAGACGCCCGCAATGTCTTCGTGAGAGCCTGCTCTCTCTGCTGGCAAGAAGGATCGGGCAAACGCCCCCTCCTCGCTGAGTTCCTTGTCTTTGGTAATCCTGAAGGGTACCAACGCCTGTGCCGACAAGTCGGTAGGAAATACTTCGGCTCATCAACATAGTCCTTGGCTAAGAAGGGAAATATTTACGGCCCGCTGCAACACTATTGAAACGAATACCCCACGATACGCCAAGCGTGGCAAAACTCTTCATCATGCTGATCAGGGCCGATTTACTACTTAGGTAGGCGAAGCCATATCTGGGGTCGCGCTGAAAAGCAACCATGCTTGACGTTGCAATGACTTGAGGGTGTGGCGTTCCCGACTTGCGGCGCTTATTCCCGGCGTCGAGAAGTGTCAAGAATGCAAGAATAGAGTAATAGACAGCAGTGCAGTTGAGATTGTACACGGCCGTAAAGTCAGGCATAGGACTTGCCCGGGCGCTGCGTACAAAGTCGGCTGCCGAAGCGCGCGGGTTTAGGCCGTGGAGTCTCGGGCCAGACATACCTGCATTCGTGACAAGCAAGTCAATGTACCCGACTTTTTGCCGTACATGGTCCGCCATAGCCTGAAGGTCAGCCTGTGAAGTAACATCTCCGAGCAGTGGAATGATAGTACTACGATAATTAGCAAGGAAGATCGGCACACTACTTGATGGGCCGCTTACTGTGGATGCGAGGCGGCAGCCTCGTGAAGCTTGTCCTTGTGACGTCCAACGATGTATACCATAGACGCGCCGTTCTCTGCCAGAGCAGTGGCCATCATGAGCCCGATACCTAGAAACATGCTGTTAGGAGTCGATGTACTTGTCCCAACTCCAAAAGCACCGTGCATCGCGATATGCAAGCTCGGATTGCGTCTGAACTCATGTGACGGAATGGGACGCCGTGATAGTGCATGACGGAAGGCTGCTTAGCTCACCTGAACCGCCACCCGTTATAACCGCAACAAGGCCATCGACGTTGAAGATCCTATCGCATTTGAGAGAGTTAGCCATGATGCGACGTAACAAACCAACGTGAAGAGAAGAGTGAAGCAGGCTGGGGTCATTTCTTTTTGGACACGTCTCTCGCATTCCAGCGTATTAATATTTTTTGTCGCAGTCTCGTCTCGCCATGCATGTGGCTATCATAGCCGTGGACACCCGATCCATGTAACTGCATCATAGTCTGCAGCAAACAGGTCCAAAGCTGAGCATAACATTGAAAAGGCTTTGGCGGTTATCGTGCAGAGTTGACTGTTGTGTTACAGAGAAATCGAGGGACCCCATGAATGTGGTGGGGGTGGCGCGGCTCATCGCATCGCCGCGGAATTTGTCCACTGCATATACATAGTAGGTACGGTATGTTACGTTATTACTCAGGTGCTATAATTGGATAAATCTAGCCTTGCCGCAAATAAAAGTAGGTACCAAAACAATACAATGGTCACCCACCGTAATTGGTTGGTACCTCATTGGATAACCGTAGGGACTATAGCTGCCTATTTCGAATATTTTGACAAAAGATACGGGGCTACGTAGCAGAGTGGAGGGAACAGGTGTATTGCAGCTGCAGATATATTTCCTAACCGCAGATTGGAAGCTTGTGTACAATATACTCCCTCATACCGAATCCGTATAATCCTGTCCGTAGGCTCCAAACTACTTAGTTAGGAACCCGGGTATAACCCGGGTAGCAGTTTGAGGCCCGCGGCGTTCCTATATCCCTATCGAGAATATGCCGTTATGCATGTCACGGAATACGACTGCGTCAACCCTTAGTACCACTGGATTTTCTCCTCGTTCATCTTGCCTTGCTCCTTGAGTTGCCCGACCAAGACCTTGATACGTTCGACCAACGCTTTGCCATACTCTGGGCCTAGTGGAGGAGCCGGCTTATCAAGGTCAGGACGCAGCCAGGGAATGGGACGTACGCCCCTTGAGGCCCCCATCATCGCATCAATGCCCGCATCGTCGTATCCCCCACCCAAGATGATCGCGATGGGGGCTTTGGAGTAGTTTTTACTGCCTAGTTCTGAGTCTGATGGTGGCGATTGCTCGCCCCTGAGGATCGCTGGAATCTGGGTAGCGCCAGCTTCAGGTGTCATCACGAAGTGAATCACTGTTAAAGATTTAGTCTTCTTATTGAGTTCGACCAAGCTAATTAGACATCTACCTACCGTCGAACTCGGGCTTCAAATTTTCGATGACGCCCCGGCCGATCTGCTCTGTTCTGCCGCATAAGATGACTGGCTCGCTCATTTTCTTCAAGATACGAGAACTCGTGGACCCAAATACAGCGCTTGTCAACGGATTATGTTTTGGTGGGCAACGCCAGGCGACTCTAGCAAGAGACATGTGCGTGATGAAAAAAGTAATATGATAACTAAAGCATATATTTCCTCTCTACTGAAAAGTACGAAGGCAACGGCCATTTAAATGCGCCTCTTGGTCCGAACCCACTCCATTTCAAACCTACTTAGCTACCTTCCCCACCCTAACCAGCCTGTTAACTCAGTAGTGGTGACTATTTGCATGAATAGCAGATCGGGGGTAAAATGGTCACACTACGCCTGTAGTGCCAGAACGTCATCTGACTGGTACCTTGAGGTGAACGGTCAAGGATCAATGTGGAGTCGCGCTGAGGACCTCGCATACTCACAAGGCGTGTGGGCAAACCGGCAATTGGCGGACAAGGGTTTGTTATTCAGCATACGCAGAAACGCGTGGGATACTGAGTCCGTAGGCAGATGCCAAGGCTGTTATCCTTATCGTTGCTATTAGTGTACAGGGTGGACCTAGCCACCAGGGGGGGGCACAGTATTTATTCTTTGTTTTCTTTACATGTAGATGGCTTCAGGAGTTCACGGCATGGCGCAGTCATCGCAGATTTCCTCACACAATTGAATTCTATTTACCCCTATTGAAGTGCCTGTAACTACTAGGTCTCATTAGGTGATGGTTATATTACATATGAGCGGCCGTAGGCCGCGTAGTATGTAGTGTATCCAGATTCAATACATACCTGAGCCAGTGCTACCGTCTGTTGCACCGGCATGTAAGTGAGCAGCATTCAAACCAAATCGGTGCAAACCAGAGTTCTGTCACTGAGGATCTTGGGGACTAGTTGGTATTTGGAGGATCTGTTGTGTTACAATCGTAACTCTATTCATAGAGCTCAACCTTACTTTTTCGTACAGTCGCTCACCGATTGTTAGGAGGCTTCCAGCTGTTAGTTAAGATATAAGCTATATGGGTGTTGCCGGCTCTGTGTTCCTAAGACTGTTACTCGCGTTGCAACTTGTGCATTTAAAGTGGTTAAGGTGCGTATGCCCAAAATCTCTTTGCCAAACTATATATCTCAGGTATCCTTGATTATCTCGCTGGCCTTAACGGCCTTCCTGGATTTGTCCCCAGACGCTTTCTCTCTGCTCAACTATTTACTTACCTAGTTTGCTCTTACAATGTCCTCGAACAACGTTCTCTTGCCACCCGGGGACCCGAGCGTTGGGGTTGCCGAGAACGTTCGCACAATCATTGGTGTTTCCGTATTTTCTATTTTCCTTGCCACCGCGCCGGTTGTTGCACGTCTTATTTTCCGCAAAACTTCGAAACTACCATGGATGGCCGATGACTACACCATAGTCATTGCTGCCCTCATCTCTAATGCCAACGCTGCTGCCTACCTCTGGGCGCTTCGGTATGGCTTCGGCGAGCACATATACGTTCTTAACCCCAACTCCCTAGTGAATTTCTTCAAGATTGTCGTTGTTACCTTTATTCTCTATGGCGCCTCGGTTTCGTTCGTGAAACTGTCGGTTCTTGCGTTTTACAATCGCATTTTCCCGCAAACATTCAGGCTATGGCTATATTGCCTGGGTGTCGGCTCTGTACTCTGGTGGATTCTTATCACCTTTGTCTCAGTTTTCCAGTGCAACCCGGTCCAGAAAGCGTGGGATATTGAGGTTCCTGGCACCTGCATCCCATATCTTCGACTATTCATCGCAATTCAAGTCCTCAACATTGTGTTAGATAGCGCGATCCTCATCCTGCCTATATCTGCCGTCATGAAACTTCAGATGCCGCGCCTCAACAAGATCAGCGTGGCAGCGACCTTCGGCCTCGGTGGACTGTAAGTTGAAATCCTTGGCGATATTCCTATCTCTGTCAACTCGCCCTATGATTGCAAGCCATACACCTGCAGATGACTTAGGTTGACTAACCTAATGTGATCGGTAGATCTATCGTGTTTGCTATTATACGTCTCGCTATCCTGGTAGAGGACATGCACCAGACTGATATCACTTGTAAGCCCTATAATATACACCACAAACTCACGAGAGTCCAAAGAACTGATGAGACAACAGATGCAACTCCAACCGCAACGTGGTCACTAATAGAACCCTCCTTTGAGATTTTTTGCGCCTGCTTACCTTGCATGACTCCTCTTCTCAAGACCGGCCGGAAACTGGTCGAGATGAGCAGCAGGTTATACTCAAACTCTAAGAAGACCACAGACAACTCTCAGAAGTTCTCTACACTAACCCCACCTGGTAAAGCCGACATATATGAAATGGGTGAAGCCGACATATATGAGATGTTGGACGATAGCAATCGCCATTTGCCAGTTCGCCGAGGAGAAGGTGGAGGGATAGACACATTCACCGGTAGCGGATAGGTTCGCTCAGAATCCACTACGGTATAGGATTGTCGGGTACCAGCGACTATAAGTCAAAGGACCTTCAGTTCGACCCGTAATGAGCATCTAAGGCCTTCTTGTACTCTACTAAAGATAGCAGTACTGCAGGCGTGATTTTAGCCCTACACGCCGCATCAACACAGTGCACCCACGTAAATCGTTAGAACTAGTTAATCACAGCCGAGTCTTCGGCCATAGCTCTGCCACACACAGCTTCTAGAAATCATGTTGGTGGGGCCTCCAGGACGTTAGTAGAGTACCAGTAGCAGCGAGTATGATTACCGTGCACTTTACGCAGAGCGGACTGGAAGGGATGCAACTCAACGTAGTGCTATGCCACGTATGTGTACTGTTGCCACCGCGATAACGGCGTCGTTTTTTCTGTGGCACGTTAGTAGGATATTGCACATTGGAGTTTGGAATTACTTGAAGTTGGCACGCGTGCAAAGGCTGTGTCTGCATGCCGCAAAGGCTCCTGCTATTTGCAACGCCTTGCATCGACGCCTTGCATCAACCCCTGTTGAACCCTGTTGACCCGTGCTTGTTGTATTGCAGGAGGTGCCTAGCAGGTGACACAAGCACATCGGCAAGTAGACGCAAGATGGTTACAATCACCGCCTAGATAAGTTAGTACTTCACACGGTTTCATCACATTGTTGGCCGCGGCAACCGGTCAAAACCCGGTGATGGAGGGTTCCACCAACCCTAACTTCAGTGGAAAAGCGGCTCTGCGGCTGTGATTCGTTCCGGCCACTTGCAGGAATACATGCTGATCTTTGCATTGCTATGATCCCGCTTTTACAGGTGAACACTGTATGCGCCATCAGGCTTGACTTCTCCCTGAATCGAGTCCTGGTAATGTTATATCCCTTGGTGTTGGGTATGTAGTTGAGTTGTTCGAATTTCCGTCAGACTGTCACCACTGTTCTCCTAATGAGGTCGTCTGAATACTGCCACTTATTCTAGTCTGAGTCCTATCACTATGTCTCCTATTCCTCTCAGCGAAGGGGGACATGTTCTCATTGTTGGAGCTGGTCTGGCGGGATTGGGCCTGGCTCAGGGTCTTAAAAAACATGGCATCGACTTTACCGTCTTCGAGCGGGATCCCGGCCCGGATACTAGAGCCCAAGGATATCGCGTCAAAGTATTTCCTGACACCGTTCCCGACCTTCAATACCTTATAGGGGATGGCCTTTTCGCTGAATTCGAGGCCACAACGGCCGAGACTGTAATGACTGAGACAAGTGTAAGCGCTGTCAATGGCCATATCCTCGCTCGTCGCGCGCTTCGTGGCCCCAAACCTTATACTGTTGACCGCGGGTTTTTGCGTAAGATCCTGCTGCGAGGACTTGACGAAATGTCAGATGGGGGAAAGAGGTGACGTGTTAAAGTATAGGTTATGAGTACATCAGTATTATATTAGATGGTTAAGAGAGTAACTAGATAGATAGGTATGTAAAGGATACCTGTATATTATATAGGCAATAGGTGTGGGGCGTATATACCAGCTACCTGAATTCTAACACTCTTACTTGTACTAAACCGTTGCTTATAAGGCTATTATAACTTTTAAATATAATTAATACTTATTATAATTAAAGGTTTATATAGTGTTTAAATTTTTTATTTTTTAGTTATAATTAAATTATAACTTTATGCAATATATTTAATAAGCATTTTTTTTAACTTTTTAAAGTATTATTAATATTATATTAAACTTATACTATTTTTATATATTTTTTGTTAATAAAGTATTTAATAAATAAATATTGTTTTTAAATAAATAGTTATATGCTTTTTTACTTTTTTTTTTATAATAATAAGAATAATATAACATGCTAAACCTTTGCTTTTTATTAATTTTTAATAATTAGTTTGTTTAATATATTAAAAATATTTATTTTAAAGTTATTTAATATTATATTTTAAAAACTAGCAAAGTAATTAAAAATATTTTAAAATTTAGCATTAAGTATATAGTTTTGCTAATTAATTTAGTTTTATTTATTATAAAAAAAATAAGTTATAAATATATATATAAAGCTATACCTTGCTTTATGTTAAGTTTAAAATAGTTTAAGCTTAAAATAAATTATATAATAAATTAAAATTAAAGTAAATATTTTTTTACATTATTTTTTAATATTTTAAAATTTAATAATAGTTTATTTAGTTTTATTAATATTATGCTATTATATAACAAGGAAGCCGCCATTAAGTACGTACTTGCAGCACGCACCTATAGGGTACATACCTTAGTACGTACCGCGGCAACCGCTCCCTAAGGATTAGCCAAAGGCCTAATAAGGCCTTGCGGCCACACACAATTAGCACACCAAATAAAAGTAATGTTCTATAGCTACTTTTTAAAATCTAGCATATTATCTTATAACATACTAAACCTTAAACCTTATATATTAAAATAAAATAAAATAAAAATTTATAATAAAAAAAGGTTTTATATTATAAAAAATTAATATATAAATTTTTTAACTTTTAAAGTTAGTTAAAGTTATTTATTTTTATAAATTAAGTGCAAATAAAGTTAAAGCTTATTAGTTAATAAATAAATAAGCTATATAATGTTTATAAGCTTATATTTTTTTATTTAAATTATTTTTTAAAAGCTTAAAGCGTTATAAAAAATAATAAATTTGTTTTTTTAATAATAGCTTTATAAAGCTATTTATTTTTTGCTTATTAATAAAAATTTATTAAAAGTTTATGTTTTTATTTTATATAGCTTTTTAATAAAACGCCTTTTAAACTAAAACATGCTTTATTTTACTATAATATTATAAGTTTTTTATTATTATAATAGCTTTTTAATTATAAGTAAATAATTTTAAATAGTTTATAAAACTAGATTGCCTTTTTGTTTTTAATTTATATAATAATAAAAAGGTGCTATTTTAGCGTTTTAATAATTAGCTAATTATTTTGTTTTTTATATTAAAAATATATTTTAAAATTAATTATTTTATTTAAGTATAGCTTGCTTAGTTAATATTAGTTTAGCTTACTAAGCTTTAAAGTTTTTTTAGTAATAAAGTTTAAAGTTAATAGTGCTATATAAATATTATAATACTTATTAAGCTATATTTAAGTATGTTATTATAAAGCTTTTTATATACCTGTTTAAATATAATATTATATATATAATATTTAGTTTTATACTTAATATAGCATATATTAAGCAACTTATAGCTTGTAAATATTATTGCATATTGTTTTTTTAAGCTTTATAGTTATTTGCTAGCTTAAATGTTTTGTTAAAATTTATTAGCGTTATTATACTATATGCTTTTTATTATTTTAGTTTTTTAATTATTTTTTAAAATAAGCTTTTTAGCTAAAATAAATAGCTTTAATTTTAAGTAGTAAAAGTATAAACAAAGGTTTTATATATAAAACTATTTTAATAAAGCATTTTTAACTTTTTAAAATTAAGTTTTTAAAAAACTTGCTATAAGTAAATTATTAATATATATTATAATATATATATATATTTTAGCAAATATTTTAATATTTAAGTTTAATAGTATAAAGTTTAGTTTTTTTAAGTACTTTAAAAATATTTTATATTAAACTTTAAAAGCTTATTTTAATTTATATAGTGCTTTGTTTAGCTTATATACCTTTTTTATTTTATTTTTAAACTTAAAAAGTTGTTTAATATATTTTTATTTATTTATTTAATTTTTAAATTTAAAATAGTTATAATAATAAATATAGCTTTATAGCTAATAAGCTTTATATTAAATAATTCTTTTATATAATCTTTTTTAATTTTATAAACTTATTTGCTTAATATTATATTTTAGCTAGCTAAAAGTTTATATAGTACTTAAGTTTACTTATTTATTAAAAACTTATATTTAATTTTAATTGCTTTATATTATTAGTATTATTTAATTTTTTAATTATTATTTTATAATTTTCAAGTTTTAGTTTAACGTATTTTACGGCTATATTTAACACTTTTTTTCTAATATAAAAAACGTTTGTGTGCAACTTTATAACTTAGCTAATACTAATGCTATAATAATATAAATAGTACTAATTAATTTATAACTAAATAATAAGTTTAAGTATAATTTTTTTATATTTATTATATTTTTATTTAGCAAGTTATTAAAGCATTAAATAAGCAAAGATTATTAAAAAGATTTTAATAAAAAAGTCTTTGCATAAATTTATAACTTTATTAATTTTAATTATAAAATAATATAAGTATAACTATTAGCTTTTTATTAAAATAAAAAACTTAGTAATGTTTTTTTTTATTTAATTACTTTAATATTAAATAAGTTATATACTATTATAATATTTATACTATAATATAATCCCTGCTAAAAATTATATAATCTGTTATAGGTCAGGCTAGATAGCGCTAACCTGTTAGTACGCTTTGTTAGAACGCACCCTTTTTCTAACGTTTTGCTAAGCAAGGCCTACGCTATTACTTAGCAACATATACGCGTGCGCTACCTTTATAAATTTTTCTTTTTTTTTTTAAGCTAAAATATAGACTGCATTGTATATAAGCTGCTTAGCTTTAGCTTTTTATATATATTTTAGCTTTATTACTTATTTAAGCTATAAATAAATAGTTAGCAAGCTGCTTAGCACTTAAAAAACATATAATTAATAAAGCGTTAAAATAAAAAAATAAGCTAGTATATTAAATAATAAAAGCAAGCAAGCATAAGCTTTTGCTTTTTAGCTGCTTAGTTTTATAAAAAATAAAATAAAAGCGTAAATATTTTAACTTATTAATATATTTAGCTAAATAATAAAACAAAACTAATAGCAAATTTATTAATAAGTATAAAAATAAATAGCTATATACTAATAAATAAAAAATTAAGTATAAAACTAAATGCTAACTTTAGCTATAAACTTAACTTTAGCTATAGCTTTAAATAGTAATAATAAAGCTACTATAAAAAAACTTACTAGCTTAAAAGCTAAAAAAAAGCTGCTTTTGTAGCTAAAAAAGTTTAAAAAAAATAAAGCATAGTTTTTAGCTTAAGCAGCTATATTAAAGCATAAACTAAAATAAAATACTAAGTTTATTAATAATAATTTAAACAAATTTTATGCTATTTATAAGCTATTAAAAAGCAATGCTAAAATAGCTATATTATTATTTTATGTTTAAAAAGAGCACTTTTAAAAGTATAACTTTAATAAATTTTTAAAGTTTTTTAAAAACTATTTTTTTAATATTAATTAAGCTTATATAGCTTTTTAAAAGCTGCTTAAACTTTATTAAAAAGCTAAGTAAACTTTTTTAAACTTTTTTGCTTTATAAAAAAAAATATTAGCTAAGGTAAAAAGTATACTATAAAATAATAATGTTAAGCTTACTATTTTAAAAAAAGCATTAAATAATATGCTTTTTGTTATACTAGTTTTAAAAGACCTACTTAAAGCTTATATTAAATAAGTAAATAATATAATAAAAGTAGCAAAAAAAGTAAAAAGGTATAGCTTTAGAACTAATATTGCTACTTAACTTAGCTAACTTTAAATGCTTGCATAAGTAGCTATATATATTAATGCTAATAGTAATACTATTATAATAAAAGTAAATATTACTAGCTTAACTTTAAGTACTTTATATACTTAAGCTAAATAAGTATTTAAAAAAAAAAAAAATATAAAAAAGCTAATAATTAATGCTTTTAATATAGCTATAGCAAATATTATATTAGCAAATACTTTTAAGCTTTTATATAATATATTATTATAGTACAAGCAGTTAAAGTTATAAAAAGCAAAAAAAAAAAAAAACTTAATAAAAAAAAAAAAAAAATATAATTAAAAAAATATTTTAAATTTTTAAAAAAAAAAATTATAAAAAAAAAAAAATTAAAATTAAAAAAAAAAAAAAAAAAAAAAAACTTAGTAAAAAAAAAAAAAAAGAAAAAAAAAATAGCTTTTTTTTAAAAATATAAAAAAGGGCTTGCTTAAAAGCTAATACTTTTAAAGCTAAAAAATAATATTAGTTAAGCTATATATAAATAGCTTATTATTTATTATAAATTTTATAGTTAATAATATTTTAGTTATAAAAACTTTTATTAACTAAAAATATAAATATATAGTAGTAGTAAGCAGCTTTTTAGCTAAATATTTTTAGCTAAAGTATATATTAATTAAACTAAAAAAGCTTAAAAAAGCTATATAAAAAAAGAAACTAAAAAGTAAAAAAAAATTATAAAAATAATATACTTAAAAATAAATATAAATAGTTTTAAATAAAAAATATTTATATATATAATTTAAAAGTTAATATATAGTATTATATTAAAAAGGCTATAAATAAAATAATTAAAAATAACTTATATAGCTTATAAGTATAAGCTAACCATAAAAAAAGTAAAAAAAATAAAAGTTTAAAAAAAAAAAATATATGCTAAAAATTAAAGCAATAAAAAAAAATAAAAATGTTATAAAACTAAGTAGTATAATATTTAGTATAAAATTATAGTGCTAGCACTGCTAAAAAATAGCAAACATAATAGTGTTTATTATAATAATAGTAAATATTAATAAAGTATTAGTGCTTAAAGCAATTACTTTAATAAAAAATAAACTATTATTTAAATTAAAAACTTAAGCAAAGTTATTTAATAAAAAAAAAAGTAACAAGCTGCTTTTTTATTAAAAATATATAAACTATAAAATTTTTTTAATTTTTAAAACTAATAAAAAAAAACTTTTTTTTTTATAAAAACTACTTTATAAGATATTATAAAATAAGCTTATTATTTTATAAAAAATATTTATTAAGCTGTTTAATAAAGGTTATATTTAAATAAGTAGCTTTTTAGTTAAAAAATTTATATTATTTATAAAAAAGCTAAAAAAAAGTTTATAATTTTATGTTAATTATAAAGTATTAAATGCTATAACTAAAACAACTAAATATTTGCTTTTATTAATTAAAAAAATGCTTATAATATTATTTAAAGCTAAATAGTTTATTAAGCTTAATATAAAGGCTGCTTTTTATAAGCTATAAATTAAAAAAGGAAATAAATAAAAAATAGCTTTTTAGACCAGGTTTAAATTGTTTAAATAGCTTATAACTTTTTTTAGCTTATTAAGTATTTTTATAATGTTTTAGCGCTATATTAATAATATATTATGCAAATATTTAAATATATTTATATTTGCGTACTTAAATAATATGCTAGTATAGTTAAATAAAAGTAAAAAAAATTATATAAAAAAAGTTAAGCAAGTATTAAATGCTTTAAACGTTGCTAAGTTATATTTTAATATTAACAAATATAAATTTATAGTAATAAAAATTAAGTATTTTAAATATATTATTAAAGCAAAAGTTAAAATTAAAATAGACCTAAAAAAAGTAAAAGCTATTAAAAAGTAAAAAGCTTTTAAAACGCTTAAAAGCGTTTAAAGCTTTTTAAGATTTGTTAAAAGTAGGCCTAACTATAGGGCATATAACTAGGTGTAGCCGAGGGTAGTACTTAGTGCTCAGTGGAAGTATAAGCTAGCGGAGGCTTGCTAGGTATAGGGCTTGGATTAAGGGATATAGTGGAATATAGGGGCCGTAGGTCCTTGTAGGGCACTATAGGTAAAGGTGTATGCTTAGTAAGCAGGGAAGGCAACTTGGTATGCTTAGGGAGCAGGCCAAGTAGGCTGGTATACAAAGGAACAGGTAAAGTAGGCTAGCAGGCGCTAGACCTATCAAATAGCGGATAGGTAGCAAAGTGCTAGCAAGAACTTACAAGCTCGATACGAAGGGTATAGGGCGTGTAAGGCCTGTAAGGCAGCTAATATAGCAGTGGGCTACAGGTAATATAGTAAAGGCTTAGGGCTGCAATAGTAGGGCTAAGGGGTCAACTAATAGTAGGCTGTAAGCATAGTATATAGATGCAATAAAAAAGTGATTGCCATTGACTATCTAAAAATCTAACAAAGGTAGGTAGGCAAGTGCCCTCGTATATATGCTCGAAATTATAGGGCATATTTAGCAGTTAAACTGCCATACATAATTGCTAGTATAACAAGAGGTTAGGCCCTTTTAACCAATAAGAAAATCTATAGTAGGTTATAGTAAATGTATTCACTAGGTCCACTGCAATATAGCAGGTCTCAAGGGCCCAAAGGCCACTAAGAGCGCTGCAAATAGCAAAGCCTAAAGGATGGGCGCTTGTAAGTTTAAAGGCCGAGGCGGGGCCGAGGCGTGGCCGACTCGTAGAGGCCTAAGATTGGCAGAGGGAGGTGTGAGTAGAGCTACCCTGCATGGTGGGTAGAGCTACCCTGCATACTAGCCTAGCCTACCCTATATTAGTGTGCATAAGAGCCTGATTGGTGCCGTAACTAATGCTATAATCGTAATAGGCCTCGCAATGGTTACCACATAGGTTATAGGGCATGCAGTGGCTCCACTATAGTGCCTGCAAGGGCCTGGCAGTAGATACGAGGCTTCTATAAATAGCTATAGCGCCATAGCACCTCCATAGTGGCCCATAAAGGCATGGCATCGTCATAGTGGCTCAAGGAGGCATGGCACCGCCATGGTGGCTCGAGGAGGCATGGGGCGGATGCATATAGCAACGAGTGAGTGGCTTATGTAAGGGTAAGGCCTATGGCCAAGTAAGGGTATGGCCAAGTAAGGGTATGGCCAAGTAAGGGTATAGCCAGTAAGGTGTTAGCGGCTAAAGGGTAGAAAATGCAGTTGGTAGAAACGCAAAGGCGTTTTTAACAAGATTTATAAACTTTTATTAATAATTTATTAATAACTACTTAAAAATAACTAACTTTTTTATGTTTTTAACTAAAAAAAGTATTTTGTTTATATAAAGGTGTGCTTAAAAAGCAGCGTTTTAAAAGCTTAAAAACTTGTTTATATTTAACTTTGTTTTAGCTTAATAAAATTTTAACTTATAAACTGTGCTAAAAGCTAACTGCTTAAAAATAGTAATAAATAGTTGCTTATTATAATATAATATATAAGGGCTACTTTAACTAGTTGCTTACTTTTTTTATAAGCTAACGTTAGCAAAAAGCAACTATAATATTTATAATAAAAAGCTTTTAGCTATAGTAAGCTATATAAAAGCTTAAAGCAAACTGTTTTAAAGCATAGCTGCCCTTTTTAATATTTTAAGCAACTATAAAAACTTAAAATATTTTATAACTATTAAAAAACTAAATAAAAAATAAGCATAATAAGTTAAACTGCTTTTTTGCTACTAGTTTTAAATTAACTATTAAGCTAAAGTAAATAGTACTTAGCTTAATGTTTTTTTTTATAAAAAACAAAACTAGCTAAATAAAATAAATAAATAAAAATAAAAATATAAGTTTATATTATTATAACCTAAGTAGCTAGCTTTTAAGCTAAAAGATATTATAAAACTTATATTGTTAGCAATATTATTATAACTTAAATAGCTAACTTTTAAGCTAAAAAATATTATATAACTTATACTACTAATAGCAGGCCTTAATATTAAACCTTTATAAGAAATATAGATTTTTTTGCATAATAACTTATAAAAAAAATAAAATGTAGTGCTTAAACAAGCACTAAGCTATTAAAATATTATAAAAGCTATAATAAAAAATAAATAGTAGTTTTTAAATACTATTTGCTATAATAGCAAATTATTAAATATAGTAATTATAAATTATAAAATTAGTAAAAATAATATTTTTTGCTATTAAAATTATATATAAATTTTAAACTAAAAGCTATTATAAACTAGCTTAATATATAATTACTATAATTTTTATTTAGTTAAATACTTAAAGTAAAAGATAATAATTAATATAATATAAAAAAACTACTTTTAGCTAAGTATATATTAAATAATATATTGCTTTATTAATAACTATAATATTTATAAAAAAATAATAGTATAGTAGCAAAAAAAGCATAGGTTACTTAAGCTTTTATTAGTGCTAAAGCAGTTTTAAAGCAAAATATTAATAAATTTTATAATAAACTTACTTGTTATAAACAAAAATAACTTATTTTTTTTAATAATAATTATAAATACATTAAGTAAAATAGTTATATTAAACACTATAATAATTATAAACGTAAAAGCTTGTGTTAAGCAGTTTATAAACTGCTTTTAGCGCTTTTATAAGTTTTTAAAAGTAATTATAAGTAATAAAAGGTTAAACTAAATAAAAAATTTTTAGTGCTAGCTTTATAAACTAGTTAAAATTAAGTAGCGCTTAAGTATTGCTTTTTATTTAAAAATAAATAAGTTAATAAAAAAAGTAAACTAAAAAGTATTAGTATATTTTTATGCTTTTATAACTTATATATAACTTAATTAAGCTAAACTTTTTTTAGCAGCAATATTAGCAATTAATAATAAAATGTTTAGCATTATAAGCTTAAGCTTATTTTTTATATAGTATAAATACTATGTTAACTTAATAAAACTAATAACTAGTTATAGCATATATACTAAAAGCTAGTAAGCTTTAGTAAAAGCTTTTGTTTAATACTTATATAAAGCTTAATTTTTTGCTTAAATAGTAATAATAGCTGCATAAAAAAAATTAAAAAAATATATAAATAAAAGCTGCTTTTTATTTAATTAATATAAAGTAAAAAATAAGGTTTAGCTAACTTTTAAAAATATATAAATAAACTAACTTTTATAAAAACTTATATAGTTATACTTTAAATATAAGGTTACTTAAGTAATAAGCTTTTATATAGTAAAATTAAATATGCTTAATAAAATTTAAAAAAAGTTTTATATTAAACTTTTATAATAAGCAGTTAATAACTTGCTTTTATTTTAATAAAACTTTAATATATGCTTATTTATAATAATTTTTAAAAGTAATAAATTTTAGGTTAAAAGCATACTATAAGTAAAAACTAAGAAAAAAAAAAAATGTAGTAGCTTAATAAAAAAAAAAGTTTAAGTAAAGTAAGTAGGTTATTAATAACTTATATAAAAACTAATTAAAAACTTTGCTAATATAGCTATAATAAAGTAGTTTAAAAGCAGGTATAATAATGTGCTAATTAATAATAGCTTTAGTGTTAAAGTATAAAAGCTTTATTGCTAATAAAAGTTTACAAACACTATAAAATAATAATAAAATAAAATAAAAGTAGCAAGTAAGCAATAAGTAAATAAAAAATAAGCAAAAAAAATTAAAAATTTATTTATTTTAAAAAAAATTATAAAAAAACTAGTAAGCTAGTAATAGTAGCTTATAAGCTGCTAAGTATTATAAAGAAAGCTTATTTATAATTAAAATTATTTATTATTATTTAAGCTTGCGCGCAAATATTTTTAAGTAGCTTAAAAGCTGCTTTTTATATGCTTTTTAATAAGAGCTAAAAGGCTTTTTTAAATAAACTTTAAAAAATTAATAATATAAACAAGCTGCTTTTTTTATTAATTAATAGCTTTGCTTGCTTATAAGTAAATAATAAATAGCTTAAATATAAGGTAGCAAAAATAGCTTTTTTTTTTTAATGCTAATAATATATATTAGCATAAATTAAGCAGCGCTTAAATAAGTACTTACTTTATAAAAAGCAGTAGTACTAGCTTTTTTTAAACTTTATAAATAGCTAAAAAAAAGGTTAAAGCAGTATAAAAGCAAAGTAAAAGCAAATACTTATAAGGCATAAAACTATTATATATTATTATAGCTTTATATAACTTTAAAAATATATATTTTATATTAATAGTTATAGTAAGCTATATATAAGCTATATATAAGTAATTAATAAGCAACTAATAAATAGCTAATAAGTAGCTAATAAGCTATAAATAAATAAAAAAAAACTTATAAAAAAGTATATATATTTAAATTTATAGCTTATGCTAGCATAAAAATAATATTGCTTGCTAGTGCTTAAATAGCGCGTTAGTAGCAAATAAGCAAAAAAAAATATATATAAAAATAAGCTTATTTAAATTATTTATATAAAAAGCTTAAAGGTTTTATATAAAGTAATAAATATATTAAAAAAGCGTTAGCATAGCTTATAAGCAGTAAAAAAATAATTTATTTAAAAGCATAACTACTTTTAGGTTAAATTAAAAAGCTTTAAAAGTAAGGTAATATTAAAAATAATGCTGCTTATAAGTAGTATAAAAACTAAAAAAAATAATATATTAATAAAATATAATAAGTAAGAGCTACTTTTATATAGTTAGTATATAAAAATAACTTATTATTAAGCTGTGCTTATATAGCTAGCGTATAATTAGCGCATAGCTAAAGTATATATTAAAAATAAATAAAAAAAAGGTTTTTATATAAACAACTTTTTTTTTATACTATTAAGGACGCATATTATTGCTAATTAATAGTATAAGCGTTTAAGTAATAAAGTAAAAGAAGCACTAAAAAAAATTAAATAAATAAGCAATAAAAAAAAAATTTAAAGAAGAGAGCAAATATATACTTGTGTTGTGTAAGAAATAAAAAAAATAAGCAAGTAGGCAAAAAAAAGTAAAAGCTTTATGGTGTAAAGGCAGTGTAGGGCAGTAAAATTGCTAGCAGTGTAAAGTAGCAAAATTTTTAAAAAGAGTATAGTATAGATATAAAAAGAAGGTGTGTAGCAATTGCTAAAATTAAATTAGCGTAATAACTTAATAGGTGCTAAGGACTGCTAGAACTAGTAAAGAGGAGGTAATGTTATAGGTTAGGCTAAATAGTGCTAACCTATTAAAACGCTTTATTAAAACATACCCCTTTTTTAACGTTTTGCTAAGCAGGGCCTATGCTATTACTTAGCAACGTATATATGTGCGTTACTTTTGTAAATTTTTTTTTTTTCCTTAAGCTAGAATATAAACTGTATTGCATATAAGCTGCTTAGCTTTAGCTTTTTATATAATTTTTGCTTAGCGTATTATTTTATAACTTGCTAAATAAAAATGTTTTAAATATAAAAAAAATTATATTTAAACTTATTATTTAGTTATAAATTAATTAGTACTATTTATATTATTATAACATTAATATTAGCTAAGTTATAAAGTTATGCACAAACGTTTTTTATATAGGAAAAAAAGTGTTAAATATAGCCAGGTGTTAACTAACTATTATTAATATAAATAATAATTAATATAATAATTATTATTTTAAATGTTAATATATTATTAAAAGTTAAATTATAATATTAAGTTTAATAGTAGTAATGTTAAATATAAATAAATTAATAATTAGGTTTTTAATTAAAGCAGTGTACTAAAGAATAAAAAATAAGTATGTTTAAAATAATATAATTTTTGCTAAGCCTAACTATAAAGTTAAAACTTTTAATAAATACTGCTTTTTTTTAATAAAAAAAGCTTACCTTAAATTATTTTTATTTTTTATGCTATTATTTTTATTAATTAAAAAGTTTTTTTAAACAATTTACTAGCTATAAATATAAATAAGTTTAATATACTACTATAAATAGCTATAGTAGTATTAACTTTAATTTTAATTTAGTTAAGCTTTTTTTTAGCTATAAATTTTAAGTATAAATTGCTAATAATTTTGCTTTATATGCTATGCTTAGCTATTATAATATATTGCTTAACTTTATTATTAATTTTTTTTATAATATTTTTTATAATAGTATTTTTATTAGCTTTTTTAATATTTTTTGCTTTTTTTTTATTAAGCTTTATTTTTAATAAGCTAATTTTTTATTATATAAAAAAAATATATTAGTTAATATATTATTATTGCTACTTATATTAAATTTAGTTAGCTTAAATATATTAGTTTATTGCTAACTATAGCATTTAAACTACTATTATTTTTATAATATTTAATTGTTAACATAGCTGCTTTGCTAAGCAAATAAACTTTTTATAGTTTACTATTATTTATAGCTATAATAGCTTTTTAAACTTATGCTTTAATAAATTTAATAAGCTTATTAAAAGCTTAAGCTTTATTAATTTTTTTATTAAAAAACTTATTTAAATAAAGTATTATTTTTATTAATTTTTTAAGCTGCTATTATTATAGCTATAAAAAGGTAATATTTTTATAGCCTTTTTATTTTGTTTATTTTTTTTAATATTATGCTTGCTAGGTTTTTAAATTTTTATAAATATTAGTTAATTTATAATAATATTATTGCTTATATTTTTGTTTACTTTAATAGCGCTAATAAATGTTTTGCTACTTATTTTTAATTGTTTTAAAAGCAAGCTATTAAATTTATTAAATTTATTAGCTTTTTTATTATTTATAGCAGTATTATTATTAGTTATTATAATTATTTTTGCTTAAAAAAGTTATTTTATTTTTTTATAGCTTATTATACTAGCTTTTTTGCTAGCTTTATTATTTTTTTAACTTTTTAAGCAGCTAGTTTTTTTTAAAGCTAGCTTAGCTTATATTTTTTATTAAGCTTTTTTTTTATTGCTTGCTATATTAGCGCTAATATTATTGTTAGCACTAATATTATTATTATTATTTTTAATATTATTATTATTTGTTTTACTTTTTAAGTTAGTTATTATTACCTTTTTTTTTGAAATAACTTTTAATATTTTTAATATTAAAGTTAGCTTTTATATTATTTTATATAGTTATTATTTTTACTACTATTTTATATAATATATATAATAGTTATTTAAATAAAACTAATATTATTTAGCTTTAGCTTGCTAAAATTAATAATTATTATATAAAAGCTAACTTATAATTTATTAAGCTTAATAAAGTTATAGTTAGTTTTTTTAGCTCTACTTTTTTTTATTAAGGTTAGTATTATAACTAGCAACTATAGCTATAATTTTGTTAAGGTTAACAAAAAAAAAAAATAATAAAATTATATAATTTTTTAAAAATTTTTTTTAAATTTTTTTTTTTTTAAAAAAATTTATAAAAATAATATAATTATAAAGCATATATTAAAATACTTTTTTTATTAAAATTTTAAAAAGTATAAGTTATATTAAAAAAGTATAACTATTAATAAAAAAGAAAAATAATTATTTTATAGTTATTTAAATATTTTAAAAAAAAAATTATAATATATAAATTATTAACTTTAATATTTAACTTGCTAAATTTTTTATATTTATTAATAGCTTTATTAAGCGCTAATATATATTTATATTATTTTATTAAGCTTATTACTTTGCTAAGCAATTATAACTTTTTAACATTATTTTTATACTTTTGCTTTTTTATTATATAGTAAATATTATTTTTTAAAAATATTTTTTTAATTAATAAAATTATTAGCTTTATAATTAGCAACTAAATTTAATACTAATAGCTTTAACTTAATTATATTAATAGTTTAGTTAAACTTATTATTTTATTTGCGCTACTTAATAATATATTTAATGATTAAACGTTTGCTTATAAATTAAATTATTTTTATAATAATTTTTTTAACTTTTTTATAATTTTTAGCGCTTTTAATAGTAAATAGCTTTAAAAGCATAATTTTTTTTTTAAATAAATCTTTTTTTTGCTTTAACTTATAAAGCTATATAACTAATATAATAAAATATATTTGCTAGATGCTAAAAAAGTTTAGTTAATATATTAATAGCTTAATTTTTTTAATTATTTTAAATAGTTTTATATAAGTTAGCAACTATTTTTATTTAAGCTTGCTAAGCAAGTAATATTTTTTATATAGCTATAAATATATATATATATATTTTTTTTTAATTTTATTAGTATAACTATATTTATTATTATACTTTTTTTTAGCAATTATACTAGCAATATTAATAAAATATTTAAATGTTTATATATATTTTGTTTAAAAAACTTTAATAGCGTTATTATTAATTTTTATGCTTTGCTTATTATTAAAAATATTAACTATTAACTATAGCTAATTTAATAATTTGCTAATTATAATAGCTAGCATATTATTTAAATAATATTATAAAGCTAGCAAAATTTTTATTTAAAAAATATTAAAATTAGTTAATATATAATAATATATAGCAATTTTTATAACTTAGTTTTTTTATTTAAATGCTTTATTTATTTAAAAATAATATATTATAAAAAAACATATAGTATTTAAAATATTATATTTTTTTTTATATAGCTTGCTTATAAATTAAAAAATTTTAATGCTAATAATTTTATTTAGCAAACTTTAATTATATAAAAGCAATATTTTAAATAATATTTTTGCTTAATTTTTTGCTTTATATAATAAATACTTTGATACAAGCAATAATCTTTTGCTTTTTTAATATATTATTATTGCTAAAATATTAAAAATTAAAAATTTTAAAACATTTTAAAACAAGTTTATTATTTAAACTAGTAACGTATCCCACAGGTCAATTGCACACCCGGGTCGATTGCACACTTTTTTTCCCATACAAAAAACGTCCGTGCGCAACATTATAACTTGGCCAATACTAATGCTATAATAATATAAATAGTACCAATCGATTCCTAACTAAATAAAGAGTTCGAATATGATTTTTTTATATTTATATGATTTTTATTTAGTAAGTTATTAAGGTAGTAAATAAACAAGGATTATTAAAAAGATCTTGGCAAAAAGGTCTGTGCATAAATTTATAACTCTATCAAATTTAGTTGTACAATAATAATAAAATAACCATTAAATTAATAATAAAATAAAGAATCTAGTAGTATTTTTTTTATTTTAATTCCTTTAATATTAAACAAGTTATATAGTATTATAGTTTTTATACTATAATATAACCCTTGTTAAAAATTATATAATCCCTGCTTAGCGTATTGCTTAATAACTTGCTAAATAAAAATACTATAAATATAAAAAAATCATATTCGAACTCTTTATTTAGTTAGGAATCGATTGGTACTATTTATATTATTATAGCATTAGTATTGGCCAGGTTATAATGTTGCGCACGGACGTTTTTTGTATGGGAAAAAAAGTGTGCAATCGACCCGGGTGTGCAATTGACCCATGGGATACGTTATAATAATTTGTTAATTAATTATTGCTTTATTAATATTTTTTTTATATTATTTTATTTTATTTTATTTTATTTTATTTTATTTTATTTTATTTTATTTTATTTTATTTTATTTTATTTTATTTTATTTTATTTTTTTTTTAAAATAGTTGCTTACTATTTGCTTTTTAAGTTATTTTCTTTTAAATATATTTATTTTCGTTTAAGTTTATAGCTAGCGTTTATAATTATTATTATTTTTTTTTTTTTTTTTTTTTATTAAAATTTTTA